>Ga0315913_1010402_pt1 | contig 10727 bp, 7 predicted proteins | sample MpolsnodulesMG_FD_207736 | JGI IMG/M metagenome (GOLD analysis project Ga0315913, IMG submission 207736) | Medicago polymorpha root nodule microbial communities from Los Angeles, California, United States - small nodules | ecosystem: Host-associated > Plants > Roots > Nodule | place: USA... | reverse complement strand
CAACATCCATTTTCCTATTTAATGTGGGACTTCTAACTCGAATGTAAAATGCTAATAATCAATAAATTACATAGATACATGATCTTTCTAAAGATTAATTCATTGCAAGTTTGATATCAAGACTAGCTAAGAATCTTGGATGCAAATAAAAAATCGCTTGCTCATGAATCATTCACTCATCTAGTTGATAAGAAATCTCTACCATACATATTACTCGAGTCATACGAGGTTTTCAGAAACATAAGTAGTTTATATTGAATAACTTGAATCACTCTATTATTCTGAACAACTTGAATTACTCTATTACATCCACACAAACTCAATCAATTGCATTCATAAACCTGACGTGTAATATTGAATTCTTGTTACCTTGTTGACTTTGTTAGAACAAGAATGGTTCATACAAGTTCTCTTTGGTTTTGATAATAACAAAGTATTAAAGAACAATTGGTATACTAACATATGTTCAAGTGTGCAGAATCTCCTTATTATGAAGAAGCAACATATGAAGAGCATCGGAAAGAGATTGAGAAGCTTAAAAGATTATGGTGCTATTAGAAGGAGAAGGCGTAATTATATGGATGATTATGAGAATTCATTGCCGGATAATTATGAGAATTCATTGAGTCTTTCTAATCCCAACGCATTGTGGAGACTAGTTGGCCTTGTGTCAAGTGTAGTAGGCCAATTATGTTTTGCTCAGAGCCCTTCTTTCAATCGTTTGATTGGAAAATGGACCATTCTCAAGTACTTTCTATATGGGTTGTTTTCCTTGGCTATCTTTACTACCATATTGTTTGTAAAGCAGCACTCATCGTCCACACGATATGCTCATATAAAAACTTACATGAGCTTTGCAGTTTTGATGATCATCTCAGTGTACTCATTCTATTACGACAAGGCTGTGAACGGGAAACCTGAAATATTGAGCCTAGTTTCGAATGCTGCATTTGCTTTGATGTCGTTAAGCTTGTCAAAACTGATCAAGTTTGGATTTGAAATAGGTATATTTGCTTATTTCCTAAGTTGCCTAGTGGTTCAACTGTGGACCATCAATTGGATGCTGATTTTGGTTGCTATAATCTTTGGTTGTCCGCTCTTTGTTATGCATTCGACTTCACATTCCCAAGAAGCGGTTGACAGGGATCATATTATTGATGAATCTTCAGGTTCTGATCCAGAGGTTGGTAATGTAGGTCAAGCAGATGTTGATGTTAGCAACGGAAGTCAAGTTATTATTGATGAATCTTCAGGTTCTGATCCAGAGGTTGGTAATGTAGGTCAAGCAGATGTTGATGTTATCAACGGAAGTCAAGTTATTATTGATACATATCCGGATTCCCAACAAGAGGTAGCTAGTGAAGTTCAAGTTATTCAGTGTTCTTCAGAGACCATACCAAAGGTTGCTAGTAGTGGAGATGATCAACATGTAGACATAATCTGTGAAGAAAATTCAGTAAGTGTTTTAGCATTGTAAGGGATTTTTTACTCCATATATATGGACAATGGAAGTAATGACATTGATATTTGGACACAATTTCGACACCATGTACAATAGTTTCGGTGTGTTCGGATTTCAAGCAGAAAGAAAGAATTAATATCAAACTGGAAATCGTATAGAATATGTTCGAAATACGGTGTCTAGGGTCTAAATAACATTTTATATGTTCAAAATGTAGACTGTTGAGACTTTACCCATTGTTGGTGAACCTGAAACAAACGGTAACAAGAAAGCTAGAAAATCTATAGAATTATAACTTGATAAAACAAAAACTATCAAAAGATTTAATGAGATAACACCAGAGATTGTTAACAAAGTTCAGATAAATTTTCAGTTTAGTACTCAAAGTATGAAAATTCATAATGATAAATTTTCCATCAAAAGACTTTTCATATAGGCACTAACCAAATTAGTTACAACCAAACTAACAGAAAAAAGTTAAAGCTGAGCTGACCATCATAATGAATACAAATTGAATTCTGTTTCAAAAACTATTTATCAACTAAACCTTTGATTCAAAGTCCCTTCCTTCACATCTAATATACAAACTTTAAAGCTTATTTCGATTTTGTTGTGAATTCATTAAAAATCACACCAATAAAATACTTGATGTGTGGAGCAAAATAATCAAGCAACCAAAACAACGTGGGTAACAATTATAAACACAAGCAAAAGATAGAACACAACCAAGAGAAAGTGAGAGAACATACAAGAATCGATCTTCAAACCTAATTCTACTCAAAGTCCCGAATCTCTTCTCTTCCCATGACGAAGAGACTCAATCCTAATAGTGTTTCTCCAAGGTGAATCAATGCCAACCCTAGTGTTTATTGCCAAGAGAATTCTCTACAAACCCTAGTTTTGATGTTGGCTTCTAAACCCTTGTTTTCTGGCTCTCTACTCACCTTTTCATCTGATACGAGGTCTATATTTATAGAGAAATATAACTCATAAATTTGGATGGAATATCACGTTAAAGATACGTTTCTTTTTTTCCTATTTCAACGCAAAATATATTTGCATCAAATATTCCCTTCATACGGTACAAAAATATATTTATTGTTCATAAATATATTTTCAACAACAATCTTCTGGAAGCACACAAAATATATTTAAAACAAATCTTTTAAATTTTTAGCAACAATATTCTTCATCCATCAAATTTTGAGTCAATTTTAACATTTCTCCACCTTGACTCTAAATTAGTGATATGCCAATTTAACCATCAATCACTTTGCTTCTCTCGCATTTTATTTTCCCTTGCTTCCAACTACACCAAGTAGCTCCACAAGCTTCCACCCTTTGCCTCTTCAACCATCGAAATGTCTTCCGTCTTCTTGAAGTTCCTTGCATCCAACTACACTAGGAATTTTTTTGTAGTTCCACAAGTATACACCAAACCTTCTTCAACCACGAAACATCTCCCGCTTCCTTGAAGATCTCCTTGCATCCAATCACACTTGGTCTTTTAGGTAATCAAACAAGTCATGCCATACATTCTTCAAACTTCGGACTGCCTCCTGTCTTCTTGAAGAATTTCATTGCTCAAAACTAGAGCGTAGCACCCAAGGTCTACATAGTCGTATCATTCCTGATGTCATCAACTCCACCTTAAGTCAAGCTTTCTCGACCTAAACTAGAAAATGCATACATCCACTATGACTTTCACCTTAAAAACTCTATCTCAAAGGTTGATCACGAGTAATCTTACCTCCACTTCTTCACACTGTCCATGAGTATTATTACCACCGCCTCTTCAGGGTGATGTTGAGTGTTTAACGTCTCTCCAGACGACCACCGCTCTACAAGGCATCATTCCCAACGTGAGAGACATCACCTTCTTCATCACCCCAACGACACACCACCAAAGCACCCACATCCTAATAACCCTCGAAGACTATTTGTGCAAAGTTACCATTGTTCTCCGGAAAATACTTCTTGAAGTGACCCATCTTGTGACAGTTGAAGCACTTAAACTTTAACTTGTTACCACTCTTTCACCGGTTACGTCTACCTCCACTATTCCCTCTTGAAACACTTAGGTCTTCACTGTTTTAATCTGTTCTCAAGTCCTTGAACTTGGTCAATTTCTTGGTTCTCAAAGCCACTTGAACTTCTTCCAAGGTAACAGTGCCTTCTTTGCCATAAAGCATGGTATCCTTGAAAGATTCAAATGATCTCGGTAGAGCACACAACAAGAGTATAGATTTATCTTCATCCTCAAGATGCACTTCAATGTTTTCCAAGTCATTAAGCATTTTGGTGAACTCCGTAAGTTGCTCCATGATGGCCTTTGACACCACCATCTTGAATGAGTAGAGTTGTTGTAACAACCCATTTTTCGCTAGAATTATTTAATTATTTATTATGTGTGTTTATATGTGCTTGTATGTGATTAATTGTCTCTGTGACTATTTTATTCGGGATTAGTAGATTTTCGGTCTAGAAGGGTATTTTAGTCATTTTTAGACTTAAGGGTATTTTAGTCATTGAAAAAGGGTAAATTAGTAATTTATATTAAGAGGTTATTTTCGATGTTTTAAGTGGGAATGATTATTTTTACTAAGTTACTAGTGAGTTGGGGTAATTATTTAGTTATTTTTAAGAGGTTATTTTTGATGTTTTAAGAGGTTATTCTGCTTTGATGGTTAAGGAGAAGGAGTTGATTGAGCAGTTTCAGGATTTGAGTTTAGTTAGTGAGTTGACGTCAGATGGTGTGAAGTTGAGTATGTTGAACCTGATGAGTAATATTTTGGAAGAAATTAAGAATGGTCAGAAAGAAGATTTGGAACTTGTAAATCATGTAGTGTTGGTTAATCAAGGTAAAGGTGTGTATTTCAGATTGGATGAGAATAGTGTTTTGATGTTTCGTGGTCGAGTTTGTGTACTGGATGTACCTGAGCTTAAGAAGCGGATTTTGGAGGAGAGTCACAGGAGAAATCCGAGTATTCATCTAGGAGCAACGAAGATGTTGTAGAGTTTGTGTATGCTTGGTTGGTTTGTTTTGAATGCCCTTTGATATTTATAAACTAATGTACAAGTTTTGGGGTTGAATTTGGGGTCAAGGGGATCAAAAATGGGATTTTGGGGTAAAAATTTGAGGGTTCCCGAGAGCGAGCTCAGGGCGAGTCGCCCAGTCCAGCGCCCATGTTTTTCGTCGTTTCGGGTACTCGTGGTCGATCTGGACCGTTCCAAACTTATTCTTTTGATGTATTTAACTGTTGTCAAGCTTTCTAAACCCTTGGAAACATCAAATGAATTGGATTGAACTTGGTTTTGTGAATCGATTCAATACTTTTTGAAAAATGTTCAAGATTACGAATTTTCCAAAAACTCGTTTTCTCAAAGTAAAAGGGTAGGATTAGGATTGTCTACTGTAGTTATGATTTATGAAATGGTTTTGGATGGTAATCATGAGTTTTTACTTGCTATTGCTTTGAAAACTTGAATTCTTTGGAAAAACGACAAAACGATACGAACTTTGTGAAATTTTGGAATTTATTGGAATTGGCCTATGAAAATGTTAGTTTTCATATGTGAATTGTGTATATACTCATTTTAGGCGTTTGAACTTGTTTACATTGATTTTTGTTGAATAATCGGAAAATGCTAGTTTTCATAAACTTAGACGAACTTTGTCAAATTAATACTTTATGGTCGGGTAACTTGTAGGAGACTTTGAATTTATGTTAATACGATAGAATGTGAATGAATTGATGACATTTGAGTGTTTACTGTGATGAATATTGTAATGTGGATAGATGTCCGTCTTTTAGGTAAAATATGAATTTGAAACTGATGGTGTAATTCCGCAAGTGCACGGTTTACCGAAGTAGTAATAAACAGTATCCTTCCGACAGGGAGTTATGAATTCAATTAACTTGTCAACAAGGTTAGAAAAAAGTTCAATAGTTAAAATTTGTGATTTTGTTTGAATAAAAATAACAATAATAAAAAGCGTCTTGGGATTATTGGTTCATCATGGTGACAAATCCTTCACAAACCAAACCCTAAACCTAGAACTTTATGTTGGACCTATTTTCTAAAGACAAGTTTCTCTTTAGACTATTGATGTAGTAAATCCGCAAGTGCACGATTTACAAAAGTAGTAAAAAGAGAGTATGGTTCCGACAGGGAGTTGTTGAATTTAATTAACCTTTGTTGAATGATTAGAAGAGAGAGTTTAATACAAAAGTTGGGATTTTTAAAGGTTTAAAAATAACAATAGTAAAAAGCGCATTGGGATTATTGGTTCATCTTGATGACAAACCCTTCACAAACCAAACCCTAAACTTAGAACTTTATATTGGACCTACTTTCTAAAGACAAGTTTCTCTTAAGCCTATCACATCTCCTTTCGGTTTCAGTAATTGTGTTCCTCTAACAACCACGCTTATTCTCATGATTGATTTCTATTAGAATCCTTGAAGAACGAAACTTTATTTTTCTCAAGGTTTGCTAGACTATTCTCATGTTTCGCAATCCTTGTCTAATTTCACTTGTTCCAATATCAAAACCTTTTCTTTCGATGCTTCGCTTTGATACTTGTGATGATGAATTAACAAGTATTAACCCTCCGCTGTCGCTTTATGAGTTTGATACTTGTTAATTCATTATAAAAACGGTGAAATTACATTAAAAAGTATATTTATATAAAATTAGGGTTCGAGGCTTGGTTTGATTAGGATTAGGTCATTAGAATCATCCAACAATCCCAGGACAAGAAGAGTCTACTCACTCATGTTCATCGTAGACATAAAAGAGAAGAAGATGAACATAAATAAAATAACAAGAAAATAAAAGAAGAACTTTTATTAAAGAAAACAATTGTCACTATTGAATTCCGAAAACAAAAGATGATTCTACAAACTAGATGGCTGCTCTATTTATAGTATAACATTTACTTGAGCCCCAAGAATTAAATCACTAAAGATGAAGAATTCATGTTTGGATAGATGATTATTCTAAACCTAGATTCAAAAGTATTTTTCAATCACAATTAAATCAAACATAAACAATAAAGTGCAAGAATAATCTCAATATCATATCAAATGCTAGAACCATATATTTAAAGATCAAAAGATTACATGTTTAGCTAAGATCAAGTACTTCTAATCCCAACAATGGAGATTTAACTACTCATTGTCATGGAAGCCTTGCGAGAATGAATTGAAAGAGAAGGATTAATTACAACTTGTGATTTCTCAACAAAGGATGAAGAATCCACCTTCTATCACTCTCACTCTATGAAGAACAAGCCCTATCTCTCTCTCTAAGACTATTACAAGATATTATATGAGATTCTAAGATGATACAAATGAATGGAACAAGTGAGCTTTTATAGACTTTCTGATCTGCATCAACTCGCCTCGCGAGTAGCTTCATTCGCCATGGCGAATTGAGGTTACTTCACCAGTGGGTTTGTGACACGTCACCTCTGAGGAGATTTAGCCGCCCTAACTCGCCTCGTGAGTATATTGCTCGCCTTGGCAAGCTCTGAAGTTATGCTATCTGGACCTCCTCGCCTTTCTGTTCGCCATTGCGAGTTTGCTCGCCTTCCACTCGTCATTGCGAGTTCGTGGTGAGTAAACTATGGTGCTCACTGCCTAAGCTCGCCTCTGACTCGCCTTTCTTCACCAATCACTCGCCATGGCGAGTAAGCCTTTTTACTTTTTCTTTGTTTTTCTTCTTTGCTCAGTGTCTTGAGTTCAATTCCTACACAATTGGGTAAAGTAAGATAGATAAAGCGTAAAAGGGCCATAATCACTTATCTCTCAGCTTTTCCCTAAATAACTTGTAAAACAAGTAACATAGGTGCCTTAACTATTCATTTGAATTACTATTTTATGGCACTTATCAAACTCTCCCCAACTTAACTCTTTGTTTGTCATCAAACAAAAGATTGAAAACTAAACAAGTTTAGGACAAGACACAAGTACAAAAAGGTTTTGAAAACTTTTTCAGATGAATGATTCAAAGTGAATGCGTGGGCAAGTCTGAAGTTTCCGACTAATATGGAAATCCACTGCAAATATGAAATGAGTCGAAAGCACAAAGTTCATTTCAAATAGTTCAAGTCAATAATACACTTATTCACGAACCACACATAACACACTTCTTTCTAAGTAAATAAAAACAATGAAATCAATGAGTGAGGGTGATGAAACACACATCCGGCAATCAAGTTAACATCCAGATCAAGTTATGTGTCCATCCAAATATCATTTCAAAAGGCACAAAAACATGGATCAAAAGGTCTTTGATGGTTGCAACTTGGCTTGGCTACAAAAGAAAGGACATTTGTGGGGCAATTGAATTCAAATGGTCAAGCATAAGGGAACATTCCTTCTATTCACATTCAAAAGATAAAGTTACAAGAATCCCCTTAATTGTAAACAAACCCTTGGTGTTTAAACATGATACACCTTGATCTTGACAACTTATTCTATTTTTGGATTTTTCTTTCTTTTTTCTCTTTTTTTTTTCTTTTTGTTTATCATGTTCATATTTTTTTCTTTTTTCTTTTCTTTTTGTATTTACAAACAATGTTGTCTTTGATCACAATTAAAAATTCACCAATTTACTTGACAAATGATTTACATCTACCTTTTCTCCCCAACTTGAACAAAAACATACCCTATTTGAATGTTCCTATACTCTATGGCAGAGGGACAAATAAACAATGAAGGTTTAGGGTTCAACAATTAAAAACATATCAGAGTCCTATAGTGCGTTAAAAATGAACTGGATTTTGAAAAACTTAAGGGCAAATCCATTAAGCATTGTGCTTATGAATTGACAGTTCATAATTGAGGACTCTGATTCATTTGGCTCAGATGGGTTAGCAAGTACTCGCTCTGCTCACAAGGTAGGCTATTTGTGGTCAAGTAGTTTTCCCTCATTCACAAAAATGTGCCTTGATCATTTGCATGCCTTTACACAATTCAAAACAATTATTGGATTTAACATAAAGCGACCGAGTTCAACAATGAATGTCGGTCTCCTTGCATATAGTAAAACACATTGAAGTTTCCTCACATTTTGGCTAGAACTAAGTGGTTCACAAACAAATACATCATTCCAGAGAAATAAATGAAATGAAATTTGCGCAAAGTACTCGTTTCAGATACAAGTAAAAGCCTAGAAAAACTGGAAACTTGTACCTTGGCTTTGCGCTTTGTCACAACTATATATCATTATCAAACATCTGAGATTTGTTCAATCTTTGGCTATCTTTCAAGAACTTTGAAATTTGAAGCTTTGAGCATTTTCTTTTTAAAATCAAGCAAGAGTGATAATACAAAATGGAACTTCCACATTTTCACATTAGTTTCAAAATGAAGTACTTGACATAAACCAAAAGTGCTAAACACATTATTTTAAACAACACAATACAACATTAAACAATACGAACACGACAATACTAATTAAAACGATTGTTGTACATACCACAATACCACGATACACAATACGACATAATATCCCACAATAATTAAACAAAGTTATGAGTCATGAGTGCCAAATTGAAACATAAACAGAAGCAAATATTGTTTGAAGCAAGAGTAAAGAAAATTAAAGATAAAGGAGAAGGAAAGAATTGACTGAAAGCTTTATAAAATATCACTCATTAAAGGTGAGCTTTCAAGTCTTTTTCTCTTCCTCCTCAACCACGCATGTCATCGGAGCCATCATCATCATTGCCTCGAGTGGAGTTTGCACTGTGCACTCTTGTTGGATCATCCCGCTCCATGTCTTCATTATCACCAATGTCTTCAGCCATGTTCTCATCACCTGCATAAAATCCACCCCCTCCATAAGGATTTGGCCTGTCCTCAGGCTAAGCTACATGCGCCTGAAAAGCTTGAGGATTCATGAACTGCTCCATAATATCCGGAGGGTACCCGGTGTGCTGCTGCATCAAATACTGAGACTGCTGGAAGTATGTGTTTGCCCGATTTGTGGCTGCTAGCAAATCCCATGTGTGAACATTGCTTTGGTGTTGCCACTGGGCATAGCTTGCAAAATCGAAGGCAGCAGTAGGTGGAATTTGAAATGGTTCAGGTTGTGGTGGAGGTGCTTGAGATTGAGGTTGCCTAGATGAAGATGCATGGCTACTCTTTCCCTTTTTGGTTTCACCCATAATGCAACAGGTAATGAATTCGTCATTGATTGGGTTTTTGATGAATTCATGGACAGCAGTCGGGAGTATCATATTGGTATCCTTAATAAGACCCATGATTAAACCAGGGAAAGAAAGGCGGGTTGTGGATTCACCTTTTCCTTGAAGAGTGACCTTCCTTAATTCCCAAGCGATGGTTCTGGCTATGTCAACCTTGATGCCCTTTAGAATGTAGTAAATCAAGGGGCAAACATCCACGGTGCAGTCAGAGAGGTGGATGTTAAGCTTGACAATATACAAGATAAACTTGAGCATAACCTTGGCAGGATTGGTCATGTGCTTATATAGGGCTCTATACTCTCTTCCGGCATCACTAACATCGTAATTCGCACCCTCTAACATGATGGTTTTCTTAATCTTTTCCTTCATGGGTTCAATGTCAAAGGTGCCTTTGTTTTGGAAGTCATGAAAGGCATCTAAGTCGCTCTCATCCTCTAGGGGGAAAGGGTTGCCAAGGTATTTATTAATTGCCTCTCGATCAAACCGGATGGTCCGACCTCTCACAAAGGTTTCGAAAGTAAACAGATCGGTGTAAGGGTTTTCTAAGAGAGCGTTGGCGTAAAATTCACGCACAAGCTCTGCATTGAGGCTGGTTTCCGGTTGGAGTAATCTGGCCCACCCTTGGTCGTTGAGATGTTTGGCGAAGTCCTTATAGGGTCCTTGGGGATTAAGATTGAAGACTCGCTCGGTCCATATGGATTGCTTAAGCAATTCTATGTACCTATCCTGATGGTAGCGAGATTTGAACCTCATGTTGTCAAAGGATTGGTTTCTTGGGGGTTGGGATGCAGAGGGTTCACCTTTCTTGCGCTTACCGGTATTTATTAGATTCTTAGGAGCCATGTAACACCCCGTTTTCCCAACAATGTAAATAATACAAATAATCAGAGTTTCCAACGTAAAACGGGATATCACACTACATTTAAATTATAAATAGAGTAAAGTTACTATTTATTAAAACAACCCTGTCAACATTTCAATAACATCGCAGCGGAAAATAGATTTGTAGTTCAACAACTTTGGCGCTACGGCCTCAACGTAAACGAC
>Ga0315913_1010399_pt1 | contig 10728 bp, 12 predicted proteins | sample MpolsnodulesMG_FD_207736 | JGI IMG/M metagenome (GOLD analysis project Ga0315913, IMG submission 207736) | Medicago polymorpha root nodule microbial communities from Los Angeles, California, United States - small nodules | ecosystem: Host-associated > Plants > Roots > Nodule | place: USA... | reverse complement strand
ATAATATAAAGCCACTTAATAAAATATAATACACCACAACACGTCATAAATCAACGTAAATCACATAAGTCATATAAAAGACTCTAAACTCAACCAAAAATAATTAAATAATAAATAGGGCGTTACATTTCACCCACTTCAACATGGTAAATTTGGGAAAAGCTCATGGTTTTTGGGAGCATATAAGCTCCATCATCATCATCACATAAACATATATCAATTCCAGCATGATTCCAAATAGAGGAGAATGAAATGTCAATACTACACTTAACTCGACCGGATTGGGGATTTTGCCACCGATCTTACCTTGTTCTTCCTATTTGTGCTTGCTGATAGAATCAATCATCTTTATTGTAGGGGGACACGTCATTGTCTAGGAAGGTGTATGTATTAGGTTGGGGGATGTGCATCTTTGCATATGAAAATATATTTTCATCAAACAAGACATGACAACAAATAATAATTTTACTTGACGATAAATCTAAACATTTATAGCCACAATGGTTTCACGGATATCCAAGAAACACACATTTTGTGGAACGAGGTCGAAGTTTGTGTATTTTTTATGAAGGAAAGAGAGGAAAGCATAAACAACCAAACACTCGTAAGTGAGAGTGTCGCGGTGATTTTCGGAGATCAAGCTATTTGGTTAGCATAGACTCACTAATTTTTATTCACGACTTGAACTTTTAATTTTTTCAAAAGATTGGAAAAAAGTTCAAATACCATTTTTAAAAGATTAGGGTTCGGGGGTTAGTTACATAAAGGGAAGGTATTAGCACCCTTTATGTTCATAGTACTCTACGAGAACCTCTTATTTTATTCAACTTTTTGTGCTATAACTAAACTTGCTTAATGAAATTTAAACGGTGATGAAAAAAGAAAAAGAAACATTTTTTATTTACATTTTTTATGATTTGAAAAAACGAGTGTCCTTTGCCTATGTACTCGTGAGGGATCAAAACCTCGTAGTTCGGGGTAGAAATTAACGTTTGATTGGTTTTATGTTTTTTTATTAGTTTTGAAAAGGTTTTAAAATAAAAAGTCAAGTGGCAAATAAGAAATTGGTTTGTGTTTTTTAATATTAAAGAAAATTACTTAAAATAAAATAAAATTGATTAACATTTGATTAAGAAAATAAAATAAAAATGGGATCACTTGATTTTGAATCAAGGTTTACTGTGAAAAATATTTTTTGTGATTTTGGATTATTTGCAATGTTTATGTTGTTTTTAAATAATAATTGAACCAAAATTAAAACTAACGGAACAATAAAAATAAAACGTAGGAATTTTGTAGTGACGTTGGATCATCAGAAAAACCTTTAACCTAACCTATATATAAAGCATAAAAGAAGATAAAAGGACACACACACATTTTTCTCATTATATGGATTACATTGACCTAGGATACATTCTAATTAGGTTAAATTGCGAGACAAGTTAAGCTTCATGAGTAATAGATGAATTATTTCTTGTGAAAATGAACATTTCTAAAATTGTAAAAATATAGTGGACGACCATATGAGACTATTAGAGAATAACAAGGGATCTCACTTGGTATTTTTTGAGTTTTAGTGAGATTGATGACTTTAGTGTAATTTGATGAGAATGTTACATGAATGATTAAATTTTATTATTTTGATGAGAAAGAATGATTGATTATCAATTAAGTACACACTAAAGTTTTCAAATAACTAAAACTCAAAGTCACTCAAGTGAAACTCGAATAACAAGAGGGTTGTTTTCACCTTAAAGTTTAAAATGAGCAATTTTGACTCATCAACTTTACCTTCTTTTATATTTACCAATCCCATGCATATCTTGACCAAAAAATACTTAGGTGACTAATTTGAATGATGTAACATGTGTTTGCCGACATTAAAATTAATATCTTCAAAGAAGAAGAAGAAGAAAAAAAAGGAAATCACTTGACCACTCCACGCAATACTCCTTCTTTTTTCTCCTTCCACCTTCGCATCAAGCATGCATTCATTTTCACTCACACTCCACATCAAGGATGGAGCTAGAAGGGGATCAGCAGAGGCCACGTTCCTTCAAACATTTGAAAAAAAATTATAATTGTATACAAATATTTTTGGTCTATATATATTTTTTGGGAACTTTATATGATATATTGTTTAATGTTCTATTTTAACTCGATAGATTGAGTTTTTAACACCTACATTTATTACACTAATAACTAAAATCATTAACAACAAAGAAAAAGAAAGTGAGGTTTTGACCAAACTATACAGAAGAACCCTAATTAATGCTTTACTAGAATCTCAATATAAGATTCCTCATTGCAATTTCGTTTACAAAGATCGAATCACTGTCTACAATTTTGGTTGCGCACTACCAACGATTTATTGGTTGCGATTTCATCCTAAATTCATCCTCATACAATTGTATTTGTGTTGTTTCACATTTTCTTTCGCTGTTATATATTCAAAATTCGCTTTAGTCTCTTCTTTCTCAGACAAGCCTCAAGACACTCTCATCTTTCTTATATCCTTGAATTTTTTTTATAATTTTATCTTATAATTTCTTAAATATCTTGTAAATATTGTGCATATAAACATTCATTTTTTTTTTCACTAAATCATATTTTCTACTTGGTCCCCCCTAAGCTTAATTCTTGACTTCGTCTCTGATCCACATTGATATCTTCTTCCTCGATCCACTAGTTGATAACCAGTCATTCTTTCTCATCAAGTGAAATCCATTATTATTTTCTCACAGTCGTCCATTTGTTCTCTCTAGTCTCTACATTGTATGTCTATCTTAGAGTCACATAATTCGCTGGGTTGAGTGGCGAACCGCGAATTGGTTCGCACGAACCGATTCGCGGTTCTTTCGCGTATTGGTTCACTCAGATTCGTGAAGAAATTCGTCAAAACTCGCGAACCAAGAGTACCCATAGAAACCAGCGTCGTGAGAGTAACAGGGATAGCTGTGAGTTGAAGAACGATGTTGTAGCCTGAAAGTGAGAAGAACGCGAGCAAGAGCGAAGAAAGTCAGTTGAAGAAACTGGGACTCGTAGAGGTTGTTGTTAGAAGATAAAGAAATTAGGGTTAGTGTGTTGACTGGGCTCTTGCTGGACTGGAACTGGACATTGTTTATATTGGGCTTTTCTAAATTTGGCCAAATGAATTGAGAATTGCTACTCAGAAGTAAATAATATAATAAGTATGGCTTTGTGAAAAAAATTTAAACGTAAACTCAATTTTTTTAAGTAAAATATTTTATTTATTTTTTGTATAAAAATTCTAGTAAAAATAAATATTTATTGATGGCTTACTATATTTAATTAGGTAATATTAGTATTACAAACTGAAGCGTACCGAAGCTCTATACCTCTACACGTACGGAATTCTTCTAATGTCGCGTATCGCGAACCCGTACCCGTACTGCGTATCGACGCGAATTGCGAATTATGTGACTATGGTCTATCTCCCTTATGTTATACAACTTGAGCACATTTAAAAATACAAAAAATTAGTAAAACGGAAAAAAGCGATTGCGATTATTAGTAAGATGTTTTTGTGATTGCTATTAGGAAAAACAAAACGCGATTTCGATTAAAGATTCCTTCTACTGCGATTTACTTTTACCTCAAACAAAACGCGATTGCAATTAAAAAGTCCTCTTTTTGCAATTGCAATTAACAAAAACAAAAGGCTATATCGATTGATAAGTTCTTATTCTGCTATTGTTATATGGATTCTTTCTGCGATACCATGCGATACCAGTAGATACAAACACGATTGCAATACCTGTAAATTACAAACGCGATTGTCATACTTCATGCCAATCTCTAACTGTGATAGCAGCATAACAAGATTTTCTGGTTTCCACGATAGCTCTTTCATATGTTCTGCTGTGATAGCTTATGCCAAGTTTTCGAAATAGCTTGATTAGGGCTTCTGGTTGTTGAAGGTTTTCTCTCCGTTGTGAGAGCTTTGTGTTCCTCTTCCTGTAAGAGTTGGTGTTTTCTTTTTCAACTATGGGTACAATGACAGATACGATGATAGAGATGAATTTGGAAGACTTATCACTTAGTGATGATGAGGGACTGAGTTTTGACATTGAAGAGGAAGAGAGCCCTGAACATGATCCTCACCTATGTTTGGTCGGACGTTTTCTTGTCAACCGTCCTGTTCGGCTTAAGGAGATGAAGATACGGATGTCTGAGGTGTGGCGACCGGTGAAGGGGGTGGCGGTGAAGGAAGCCCAACCTGGGCTATTCTTGTTCCAATTCTTTCACAAACTGGATATGGATGAGGTAATGAATGGCAGTCCTTGGACATATGACAATCATTCTTTGGTTTTGGAAAATCTGCGAATAGGGGTGTCGTTGAATGATATACAGTTGAACTATATATGAATCTCTGGGTTACGATTTACAATTTGCCAACTAGTATGATGAAGGAGAAAGTCGGAATGGGGTTAGGGAACTATATTGGAGAATTTTTGGAGTATGATGGAAATAACAATTCTAGTTTCTGGCGTGAGTATATGAGGTTGAAGGTGAGGTTTGATATCAGACAACCATTGAAGATAGGCAAGAAGATCAAAGCGAATGGGGGAGAATGGTGTGTGGTGAATTTCAAGTATGAGAAATTAGGATCAGTCTGTTTTGTGTGTGGGGTGCTAGGACATAGTGAGAACAAGTGTGAGGTTAGGTTCTCTCAGCCAGATGTTACAATTTTAAAACGGTGGTCAAATGCTATTAGGGCAGATCCTTGGAAGACGGGGGAGAGAGCGTCATCATAGTGGTTGCAAGAATATGGGGGTTCTAAGGTTGATGTGAAGAAGGAAGGAGGGAGGAGAGCTGAAACAAATGGACAGTCTGAATCCAGTAGGCAGCAAGCAGCTCTGAATTCTGTGGAGAGGGAGACCACGTGTCAGACATTGGTGGGTAAGCAGACGGGTTCTACGCTTGTGTCAGGTGGGGCCAGCAATGGTGTGAAGGAGTTAAGGCATACAAATGCTCCTTTACTGACTTTTACTAAGGATATAAGGCCAGGTACATCAAGTTCAGTCATTTCCTCGATTGTTGATAACCAAAACCAAATGCACCGTACTAGTGAGAAGGAAAATAATGCAGACATGGAATATTAGTTTCAGAGAAAGCGTGCGAGAGGACAAACAACTTGTCGATGATTCCACAAATCAGACAAACCAACATTTTTTATCAGCACATCCTGGCAGCCAGGATTGCCGGGACCAATGATTATTTTGGGTTGGAACTGTTGGGGATTGGGTAGCCCGAGTGCAGTTCCAAATCCTTGAAACCTGGCTCGGAGACACAAACCAGTTTCATATCTGAAACGTTGGCTAATACACGAAGCATGGAAAATATCTGTGTCATGTTGGGATATGATTCATGCTTAGCAGTTGATGTGGAAGGGAGGAGCGGTGGGCTGGTAGTGTTTTGGAAAGATGTTTCTAATTGTCGTGTGTTAAATTACTCTCGAAATTTCATTAATATGGTTATGGAGGATAGAGAAGCTGATGATTGGAGATTAACTTGTTATTATGGCTTTTCTGAACGTGCTCGTCGTCGTGATGCTTGGGATTTACTTCGAGAGTTTCGGGAGATGTCATCTCTTCCGTGGTGTATCATTGGGGACTTTAATGACTTGTTGTCTCAACATGACAAAGCTGGTATTCATCCTCATCTTAATTGGTTGTGTATGGGTTTTCCTAAAGCGGTTGATGATTGTGCCTTATCTGATATTAAATTGCATGGTCACCCATTTACGTGGATCAAAAGTCCGGGTACCAATCGAGTGCTGGAAGAAAGATTGGATATGGCTATGGGAAACTCTGAATGGCTGCAACGTTTTCCAGAAGTCAAACTTACAAACCTGCTTACTTCTCACTCAGATCACACTCCAATACTGCTTGATACTATCCCTACGGCTCGTCAGAGGTATACTTATTCTTTTAAATTTGAAAATTGTTGGCTCTTAGAGGACGATATTGAGGAGGTGGTGGTGGATGCCTGGGGTTGTACTAGGGGGTTGGAGCTTGGTGATAGAGTTGTGAATTGTTCTACGAAGTTGCAAAGTTAGGGTAGGAGGAAGAGAGTTCGATTTAAGGAAGAAATTGACCAATGTGTTCGTATTTTAGAGGATCTCCGTGCCCAGCCGAATGGTATGATGCGTACACAATATGTCGCAACCCGTGAGAAGCATGATCGACTACTTGTACAGGAGGAGGCATTTTGGAAGCAAAGAGCGAAAATGCACTGGTTGAAGGAAGGAGACATGAATACTAAGTTCTTTCATACATCAACGATAACCTGTGGCAAAGTGAAGAAGGTTAGTAAGCGTCGCACGGGTCATGGGAAGACGGCTACGTCACAAAAGGATATGTGTAACTTGGCCCAAAGTTATTTTGAGCAATTATTTTCTGCGAATGCGAGAGTCCACGAACCGGTGCTGGATTTGATGAGTCAGTGTGTTTCGATGGATGATAATACAATGCTTACATCAGCGATTACGAAGGAAGAATTTTGTCAAGCCCTTTTTTAGATGCAACCAGACAAGTCCCCAGGTCTAGATGGTTTTAACCCGACATTCTATCAGAGATTCTGACATGTGTGTGGTGATGATATTTTTTCAGGCAGTGGTTTCTTGGTTGGATCACGGTTACTTTCCTACAAACCTTACATAAACAAATATTTGTTTGATCCCGAAGTGCGAAGACCCGGATAATATGAAGGATCTTAGGCTTATATCTCTTTGCAATGTTTTGTATAAGATGGTGTCGAAGTTGCTCGCTAATCGACTGAAACGATGTTTGGATAAATGTGTGTCAGAGGAGCAGTCAGCATTTGTCGAGGCTCGTTCCATACTGGACAACGCATTAATAGCTACCGAGATAATCCACTCAATGAAGAGGAAGATGAAAGGATGGCAAGGGGAATTGGCTCTCAAGATTGATATTAGCAAGGCTTATGATATAGTGGATTGGGGGTTAATTCGTGGCATGCTTATTCGAATGGGGTTCAGTGAGAAATGGATCCAGTGGATGATGATGTGTGTTAGTTTTGTTACGTATTCGGTGCTTATGAACTTTGACAGAGTGAGGCCTATTGTACCCGGCTGAGGGTTGCGCCAGGGTGACCCATTATCACCATATTTATTCATATTGGTGGCTGAGGGTCTCTCAACTTTAATACATAAGGCAGTTAATAGAGGTGATATTCATGGGGTACAAGTATGTCGTGGCGCACCAGTGGTGTTCCATCTGTTGTTTGCAGATGATTGTTTCATGTTTTGCAGGGCCAATGTGGTGGAAGCACAATGTTTACTCATTATTCTTAAAACTTATGAGGCAACATCTGGACAAGAAATTAACTTATCAAAATATGAGGTGTTCTTCAGTCGCAATATGAGTGGGGCGGCACAAGAGGATTTGTCACACATTATTGGTGTCCGGCATGTAATGGGTACTGGAAAGTATTTGGGATTACCTTCGATGATTGGTAGAGATAAGCGGTTCGTTTTTTCTTTTATCAAGGATCGTATCTGGAAATAAATAAATGCGTGGAGGGGACGAGCATTATCAAAGGCGGGTAAGGAGGTTATGATCAAGTCTGTGTTACAATCTATTCCTTCATGCATAATGAGTATTTATCTTCTGCTGAGTTCAGTTATAGATGATATTGAGAAGACGATCAATGCGTTTTGGTGGGGAGGAAGGAGTAACAACCGAGGGGTTAAATGGATGGCGTGGGAACATATGGCATGCCCCAAAGAGTTTGGTGGAATGGGGTTTAGGAATTTCAAAGCTTTTAATACCTCTATGGTAGCTAAGCAAAGATGTAGCTTTCTGTCTAAACCTGAATCTTTGGTTGCTAGAGTTTTTAAATCGAGGTATTTTCCCCGTTCTTCATTTTTGGGTGATAAACTCGGCAATATCCCGAGCTTTGCTTGGCGTAGTATATGGAATTCGCGTCAAATACTTTTACATGGATGTAGGTGGACAGTTGGAAATGGGCAGCAGGTCAGCGTGATGAATGATCCATGGGTTCAAGGTGTTCAAGGTAGCTGGATCCAATCCCCACATAGCCAAGGTGTGCATAGCTTGAGTGTGTCTGATTTGATAGCTGACGAGGATCGAGTTTGGGATGTCGATAAGATTGAATCTTAGTTCCCAGATGATATGGTGCAAGCTATTCTCGATACACCACTGTTTGCGGAAGTTCAGAATGATAAAATAACGTGGATGATGGAACGTAATGGGAGGTATACTGTCAAGACTGGTTATAAACTAGCTATGATGGAGTTGCTACATACTGATCGATTCCATGTTGAAGGAGAGTGGCAAAGAATCTGGAAGGTGAATTCCCATCATAAAGCTCGTATTTTGTTATGGACGATTTGGAGGGGATGTGTTCCGACGCGTCTCCAATTACAATCACGACATTTACAATGTGAGGTGATTTGTCCCTGGTGTGATACGGCTGTTGAGGATGATTGGCATGCTTTTGTGGGTTGTATGGTGGCACATGAGAGTTGGTATTGGGTAGGACTTTCGACTGTGCGACAATCGCGAGACATGGTTGAAGTGCAATGGGCAGGAACTGTGAACCAATTGTACAACACGAGCATAATAGAGTGTAAGGCAACAACACAGTTTGAGAGAAACCGAGAGAGATGTGGTTGAAGTGCAATGTGGATGCCGCGTTCTATGACCGTAACCATATTACAACTTTTGCATGTTGTGTTAGAGACTCTCGCAAACAATTTATTCGGGCTCAAACGAAATGGCAGCGGGCAAATATGACAGTTTTAGAGGGGGAGGCAGTAGCCTTACTCGAGGCCCTTCACTTTGCTGATGCTAACAGATGGGACCGGGTTGACTTCGAGTCTGACTCATCTACTCTAGTGCAAGCTCTATCGTCTTAGGGTCATGGTGATTCAGAATTCTATGCTATTGTTTCCAGTATTATTTATCAGTTAGCTTTACATTCCAACTTCGAGGTGAAGTTTATTAGGAGACAAGCGAACATGGTTGCTCATACTTTAGCTAGGGCGGTCTGTTCTTGGGTTAGTCACCATATTTTTGATTCTTATCCTTCTTGTATTGAACATTGGTTGATTAATAATAATAGTTAACTTTGCTTCGATAAAAAAAAAATACAAAAAATCTAAAAGGATTTAACATCAAAATTTTGATTTAGAAAAACGAGTTATCTTATTAATACATCAAACAAACATTGATGAGAACTGAAAACAGTATATGCCGAAAGAATAAGCAAAAGGAATTGTGGAAGAAAGTGAGAGAAGAACGTGAGAAGCAATAGTAATTGAAGTTGACCTGAAGTTAGGGGAAAGTATAAAAAGAAGAACGTGGTTGATTGAATCTGAACAGCGAAGCAAAGGCAAATGGAATGAGAGACATGCAGATCAGGAAAAGACAAAACAAATTCACCACTATTGTGGGAGCGACCACATGATCCGCAGCTAAACCTACCCATCATGTGCCTTGTGTCAGATTTAATGTTGTGCTTTTTCTGCTTCCTGCATGACTCTTTTACAATCTATTTTATAAGAAAAGTAAAAATATTAACAACAATAATAAGAGATGTAAGATATTAAATTTAAAATATGAAAGAACTTGGTGATTAAGGAGGACTCCAATAATGAAAGACAAAAGCATATTAAAAAGTTTGGTCGATTTCATTTTTGATAGGATCAATATTTGGCGAATCCACCAAATTCCTTAATGTGTGTTTCTCTTCCATATATGAAATGCTCCATCTATTCGAGTACATAAAATTACATGGTCACAACTACAAATTCAATTCATTTGAGCACATAAAATTACACATTTTCAATGTGTTCAATAACTCAACTTGCAAAAAATGTCGAAATTATCATGCATGTTGTGGCGGGGTTTGAACTCTACTCCTCTACTTATATAAAAGTTTCTGATGATTATTGTCATTTTATTTATTTAAAATATTGTTTTTTTTTTCTATTTCAATCATTTCTCATTTTCGAGTGTGCCTAAAACATTTAAATTTATGGTTCTAACCACGAAAACATTGATCCATTCTTGTAGTGGCATGATATAATAATTTACCAAAGAAAAAAAAAGTTAAAATACCACTTATTATAGTAAAGCACTTTTTTGCTGAATTTTTTGTTGATGCTTACTACAATGAGTACAATCTCCTATTTTGCTTTCCCTCGCTTTTCCCTTTTTTCTCTTGCAATTTTCATTTTCTCTTACCTTTGTTATCATTAATTTTTGTTATTATTACCCTTTTTCATCTTTATATCATTCCCTTCATCCCATGTGTACCCCATAAAGCAACATCCCCACCAATTCATCCACACCCTGTCTCTCTCATATATCTGTCTCTCTTTCAGCACCCCTAATCATCATCACCTTCTCAATTTCACTTTGCACGCCTTCTCTCTCTCTCTCTCTCTCTCTCTCTCTCTCTCTCTCTCTCTCTCTCTCTCTCTCTCTCTCTCTCTCTCTCTCACACCACACACTTTCAAGCAAAAAAAATATTGGTTCTATTTTAAGGGAATTTCCTATATTGTAATAGAAGCCATATAGCTAACTAGGAAAATGGTTCTTGAAATGTTAGAAGAGTTTCGACCAATTACTCCCATAAGAACCATAGCTACTAAAACATTGAAACATGTATCCGAGGTAGACACAACAAAGAAGGTTCTAAAAGAGGTAGAGACAA
>Ga0315913_1010397_pt1 | contig 10730 bp, 3 predicted proteins | sample MpolsnodulesMG_FD_207736 | JGI IMG/M metagenome (GOLD analysis project Ga0315913, IMG submission 207736) | Medicago polymorpha root nodule microbial communities from Los Angeles, California, United States - small nodules | ecosystem: Host-associated > Plants > Roots > Nodule | place: USA... | reverse complement strand
TAAATAACAAAAATCGGGATGATTTGTCAACCATTGATTGGTGGCTGATCTTTACAATAAAAGTACAGGATTTGTTGCGAACGACCAATGAATATTTGACAAATAATCAATTTACCGGAAGGTCCGGTTCGACAATGTGTCACAAACATCAAATGAGTGTTTGACAACTAATCATCATACTGTTAAGTTCGGAATGACGTCCCTTGACAAACCAGTTTGGTAGTGTGTCAAAAACAGCGGACGAATATTTGACAACTAACCCACATACTGTTTTGAAAAACAAATCCACATACCACTAATTTCGGTATGGTATACATTGAAAAAAGGGAGATAATCCAAAACAATTTGTCACCTTTGAAAGGCATATCTATGTTTGATATTGCATTTCATTTAACAAAGAAAAATGTTTCTTTTAAGTTTGTGGGAACCCTAATATGGTTGATCTGATCATAGTTTTACATTTTAAGTCATTATCCATCAGCATTAGATACCTCGCCATTAGTGGCCCAAATAGATTGGTGTTAAGTTCCTTTTCATTCTCTGTTTAATAAGAGGACAAAGAAAATGAATCTTCTACCCTGTCTGGATTTGGATAAGGATCTCTACCTTCTAGGCGGCAAAGGTGACTTTTACAAAATTGGATGAAATAGGAGAAATGATGAAAAGTTTCTACAGTGAGGTTCAATTAAGTCCCTCACCGATGCAGCACCAAAATTATACCAATAGATTTAATCATTTGTACATATTTGTTTGTAAAAAATGGAAACGTGTACACATTTCCATATACAGTTTTATCCATGCCCTCATCTCCCCCAATCTAATATGTTCTTTGTGCCATCTTCAGTCTTTTTTATGGTTCCATGATCTTGGTTCCATTTCGATGAGTCGACGGCTTCAATCTCACGTGGTCGCTCTCGTTCGAATCTTAAAGAATAGGTTTTCATTTGAAGGATTAAGCCTGCAAACCTTGACCCATCACAAACATTCCTCGGATTTGGCGCGTCCCAATGTCGGACACACGTGTCATGTCTGACACCGACACGACACCGGCTCATATAATTACAATGAGTCGTGTGATTTTCTCAAATTAGTAACGGTGTCGACGTATCATTGTCCGTGTCGTGTTCTGTGTATGTGTCCGTATTCGTGCTTATTGTGAAAAACTAATATTGCATTAGCTCCTCTAGATTGTAGGGATGAGGGAGGGACAATGAAGTGGTTTGGTAAATAATCTACAAATTGAACCAATTAAAGTCACTGTCTTTTTCATATAAAGCTTAACAAAAGCCCTCAAGAAATTTCACCATTTAAGCACCTTTTGTAAAACTAATGAGTCTTTTCTTCCTATGAACAATGAATTTTCCATAGTGTGTTTGTCTTTGATGTAAAAATACATTTTTCTTTGTCCAAATCTATTACGGTTTGAAGTTTGATTTTTGCAAATATTATTGTCACCATTTTCTGCGGTTAACTTACAATTCTTGCGTTTCGAAAAAATACGCATCATGGTTTCTAAAAGCTACAAAGCAATTCACCGTGGAAACAAAGCAACTCAAAAAAATAAATAAAGCAAACTATGCAAGAATCACTCAACATAGTTGTTTTCTTGATGGCGATGAGAATGTCTTGAAGTGTAAAAAAAAATTGATACTTCCTTCTTGGGAGCAAGAGGAAACGATATATGGGAGTCAGGGTCTAGTGCGTATTTGATCCCAAAAAGAGGTTCGTAATATTACTTTTCATAGCATTTAAAAAGAAGATAATAAAATTTAAGACGGATTTTACTCAGATCAGACCTGAACAATAGGTAACCATTTTTATTTTTTTTGAAGAATAGATAACCAAATAAAAAAATATATATAACCAAATTATCGATAGAAAATTACATAAAAATCGATTATCAACGGAAAAAGTATATAAATAAGTTATACATTGTCTACTATGATAATTTACCAACAAAAAAAGTATTTTCGTTTGTGTGGCATTTGCTTTTTAAGTAAGTTACAACTCAAGACAATTTGGTGTGGCGACATGTGCTTTCTTCCAATGATCAGTATTGTACGGGAGGGTGTGGTTTATATGAGGATAGGGACCATCTGTTTGTTAATTGTGATTTCTACTGTAATATTTGGTCAACGATTTCTTGTTGGCAAAGAATTTAAACAGAAACTCAAAAGAATTTACCAGATCATCTAACTCAGTTTTGTAGTTTAGATGGTTTCTCGGAAAATCTACGCTTAACTTTCACTATTATTTGACTTTCAGTTGTTAGTTTGGAAATAGAGAAATAGATGCATCTTTCGGCATAAAGATGAACTACTTCAATCTCTAAGAGAAAAGGTTAAGTTTCACGCTTTTTGGTGGTTTAAATCGAAATATGTTTTGTTCGATTTTGACTACCACTATTGAAGGCTTAATCTTTTTCTTTGTTTAAATGATGTAACTTGACTTTTCTCTTCTTTTTGTTGGTTTGTTGTTCTGTTTCGTGATAACCTTGTATCATTGTAACTTTTAAGTCTCCTCAGACGCTTGATGACTTTTTTCGTTTTGATAATTTATTCCATTTTACCCTCTTTTTCTAAAAATAAAAATAAAATTTGGCTAATAAAAATAATGTATTGGTCATTGAATTATTTTAATTTTAAAATTTCTTGAATAATTTTGTTTTTGAAAAACTAGGGGTGCGAAATATAATTATTAAATATATATTCGGTAGCACACATAAAAAATTGATGGACCTTTAAAAATATTGATGGTGCTCAAAATGAAAAAATATAAATAATTTGAAATAGAAAGACGTATAGAGAGCAGTTATAATTTGTAGATATTGAAGTATCTTTAATTTGTTCGATATATAATGATATAATTCTCTAATTTTTAAATATTCTTTCAAAAAAAAATCTTTCGATGTAGTTCATTAATCACTTAGGTCTAATCATTTGATTAATTTCTTACTTAATGTTTTTTTAGCAATACTCAAGTATTAAACATGTCCTTGTATATTTTTTTGTCTATACTATTTTTATATAAATATTTATAGAAAATAAAAAACTTGGTTTCAACTAAGTAAAATTTTTGGATCCAGCACTGTGTGTGTTTAATATTAAAGGAATATCGGACGTTAAACATGGATAGCTCTCTTGAGATTGGAATATTAGTTTGCTACATTGTGAATGTTTAGCTCTGTTCGTTAGATCCAACTTTTCTTAGTCTAAAATTAATAATTCTTCAAATAAATTTATTAAAATAACCATTTTTTTTTATGATTTTCGTTGTTTTTTACGATAATGATATTGGTTTTTCTTTTTCAAATTTTTATTTGTGTGAATCCATTGAATGTATAAACTATATATATACAGATCTACAAATCTTCACAAATGAGAGAATTTTAATTTAACGACCATCCTCAAACATATCCCCTCCGCTCTTCGAGGTTCGAGCCCAGTTCAGCACGAAGTCAAAGACTGCATCCTCTGATGCCTCATCGCTGGACAATATTCCCTCTACTCCAGCTAATGAGCTCCTCCTGATGCCTGGTCATTAACGATACTTATTAGCATAATTCAAAAGGCAATTGTAACTAAGATCGGATCATTAACTTAAATTAAGTGGAAAAGATCTTTGTAACGGCCACCAAGGTACTTCTTTGCAAAATATCCGGTTACATGGTTAAAACCACATCCAACTTCAAAATCATATATAAATAACCAGATATTTGCACACATAAATTAACCGGTTTATTTTAAAATGGTCGGTCATCCACTTTTATAAATCCGATTTTTTGTTGGATGTCTAAATCTATAACCATATCCACATTTTTTACTCAACCATTTCAAGATCTCTTTTTTCAAAACAACTTATGTATGCAAAACAGCTTATTATGATCTCTTTTTTAAAAATAACTTATTCAAAACAGCTTATTTATGCAAAACAGCTTATTAGGATCTCTTTTTAAAAATAACAACTTATTCAAAACAGCTTATTTATGCAAAACAGTTTATCAAGATCTCTTCTTTCAAAACAACTTATTTATGCAAAACAACTTATTACGACATCTTTTTTCAAAACAACTTATTCAAAATACCTTATTTATGCAAAACTGTTTATTAAGATCTCTTTTTTCAAAACGACTTATTCAAAACAGCTCATTTATGCAAAACAACTTATTAAGATCTCTTTTTTCAATATAACTTATTCAAAACAGCTTATTTATGCAAAACAGCTTATTACGATATCTTTTTTCAAAACAACTTATTCAAAATACCTTATTTATGCAAAACTGTTTATTAGGATCTCTTTTTTCAAAACAACTTATTCAAAACAGCTTATTTATGCAAAAGCAACTTAATAAGATCTCTTTTTTCAATATAACTTATTCAAAACAGCTTATTTATGCAAAACAGCTTATTACGATACCTTTTTTAAAAAATAGCTTATTCAAAACAGCTTATTCAAAAGCAATCCGGAAACATATACAATATTTTTAAATAAGTTGTTTTTTAAAAAGAGATCCTAATAAGTTCTTTTGCATAAATAAGCTGTTTTGAATAAGTTATATTGAAAAAGGAGATCTTAATAAGTTGTTTTGCATAAATAAGTTGTTTTGAATAAGTTATTTTGAAAAAAGAGATCCTAATAAGCTGTTTTGCATAAATAAGCGGTTTTGAACAAGCTATTTTTTAAAAATAGGTCGTATAAAGCTGTTTTACATAAGTTATTTTGAAAAAAGAGATCCTAATAAGCTGTTTTGCATAAATAAGTTGTTTTGAATAAGTTATTTTGAAAAAAGAGATCCTAATAAGATGTTTTGCATAAATAAGCTGTTTTGAATAAGTTATTTTGAAAAAAGAGATCCTAATAAGCTGTTTTGCTTAAATAAGCTGTTTTGAATAAGCTATTTTTTAAAGAGATGTCGTAATAAGTTGTTTTGCATAAATAAGCTGTTTTGAATAAGTTATTTTGAAAAAAGAGATCCTAATAAGTTGTTTTGCATAAAAAAGCTGTTTTGAATAAGTTATTTTGAAAAAAGATATCCTAATAAGCTGTTTTGAATAAGTTGTTTTGAAAAAAGAGATCTTGATAAGTTGTTTTGCATATACAAGTTGTTTTGAAAAGAGATCCTAATAAGTTGTTTTGCATATATAAGTTGTTTTGAATAAGTTATTTTGAAAAAAGAGATCCTAATAAGTTGTTTTACATAAATAAGTTGTTTTGAATAAGCTGTTTTTTAAAAAAAGATCGTAATAAGCTATTTTGTATAAGATAAGTGTTTTTGAATAAGTTGTTTTAAATTTGGATTTTTGTTTATAAAATTTGGTTTTAAAAATCAATTTTGAAAGAGAAATAACTGGTTTTTAATTCGGATATTGAAATAATCCGGATATTTTTTTAAACCAAACCATATCTATTTATAATCCGGTTTTCTAAAAATAACCGGTTATATATCCATAACCATATTCATAACCGGTTACATAACTGGTTTACAATAAAATATGGTCTTGGTAAGGAATCCAAAACCATATAAGTAGTTTATATATGAATATGGTTTGGTCGGTCAAAATATCCGACCATGCACACCCCTAGCATCAACCATAGTGATAGAAACATGCTTCGGCTCATATCATAATGAAGCAAATAAAATCATATTTAACTAGAATCACAAGGTTACACTATTGAAATTCCCCGAAAAGGGACAACCTGGTGACTCCGGCCATGGCAGGGTTCACGGAAGGATCGGAACCATTGGGAGTCTATTGTAGAGAGTTGTCCATTTGTAAAACATTTGAAGGAGGCTGATTCCACAACTTGAACTCGTGACATTATAGTCACACAACAACAACTCCGATCATTGAGCCATGGTAGGAGCAAATAACACATGACTATTGCTCGATTTACTTTTAGATTTGAAAGCGCCATTGGGCCAAAGTAAACAAGGGTTTTAAGAGAGAAAGATGTGTGTTAACAGGGTGCCCTGGTTCTTCTCTAAAATAGCCGAAATTGGGATGATTTGTCAACCATTGATTGGTGGCAGATCTTTACAATAAATGTAAAGGATTTGCTGCGAACATCCAATGAATATTTGACAGATAATCAATTAACCGGAAGGTCCGATTCGGCAATGTGTCACAAACAACGAATGAATGTTTGACAACTGATCAACATACCGTTGAGTCCGGTGTAGTATCCGTTGAAAAACCAGTTTGGTAATGTGTTACAAACAACAAACAAATACTTGACAACTAATCACTATACCATTTTCAAAAATTAATTCACATATTGCTATGTTTGGTATGGTTTGCGTGGGAAAAAGGGGACCTGAGTAATCCAAAACATTTCAGCACCTTTCAAAGACATATTAAGTTTGATTGTGTTACATTTAACACATAAAAATGTTCTTTTTAAGTTTGTGGAAACCCTAATATGGTTCATTTGATCTGAGTTTTTCATTTCAACTCATTCTCATTTTCTCCCTCTATTTTTTCCCTCTATCCTTGGAAAATGTCATGAATATAAACAATTAAATGACAATTGACATCTCAACCAAAAAAAAATGACAATTGACATGAATATAAACATTTAAATGACAATAAAACACTTTGAATAGTTTCATAAACACACAAAACAATGTAATGAACACCAATCAAGTTACATAATGTCTCGATTTTGGAATAAAAAAAAAATAAAATTTCCCTCTAGTATCTCAAAAACCGGAAAATAAAAAAACACAAAATGTAAGGGTTTAGGGGAGAAAGATGAGTGTATACCATTTTCATTCTTGATGTCCTCTCTTATCCTCTTGCTGTGGCTAGCCCAATCTGCACTTGTGGAAAAATCCTCGGCATTAGAATGAATTTTAATTGGATTGTCAATGACTTCAATTTGAAGTATTCTATCTGAGGATAGATCGATATTGGTGTGAAGATTCTTCATTCTCTTCCTGTAACAATTGATACAAACAAATGCTATGCAAAGAGACTAAGAGAGATGGGAAATAGATACTCTATCTATATAATTGTATGTGGAAATGGACAAATTGTTGAGCACAAATGCTTCTCTATTTATACTAACAACAAATTGTTGAGCAAGACATTGTGAGCAATAAAAAAATTAATTTTTGATCTTATCAAAATAAAGTTATATTTTTTGTCAAAAATGAATAAATAAAGTTGTATTTTATTTTATGTACTTAATTAATATGAAATTATAACATTTTAGAGATTTGTCCAAAAAAAAACATTCTAGAAATATTTTATTTCATTCATTTATAACCGTTGGATTGTTAATTATTTGAAATTAATCAAATTTAATTTTTTTGGTGCAATTAATCATATCTACTTAAAAATTAGTATAACTGATTGTTTGGTGTAAAAAGTCTTGCATCGACAGCGCATCAAAATTAATCTCTTATTTTATTAGTATTAGCGTTCAAATGAACACTACGTTCGTATGTATGGTTTCTTTCTTGCATTAATACATAAAATTACAACCAATAGTGTTAATGAAATTTTGATTTTGATTAAGATTATTTTTACACTGTCATATATTAACAAATTATGTTAATATTTTTCAATGACGCTAGCAATATAGCAAATATAATATAAATTATTATCTTTTTGAATGACACAAATAACAATATGTCATTCTCATATACAAATTTGTTTGAGGGTATAATTTGAAATGAAAAAGTCATCCTAAACCATGTATTCTCTTTATCTATTGTAGATAGTATAGAAGAATATATATTATTATTTTTCATATCAACAAAAAAAATAGATATTATTTTTTATTGTTGTTTGGTTTCTAATAAATTTTCTCCACTAGAAGTAATTATCGAAAACTAAATATTGATGCTTCTCTTGGTCGATTTGAAACTCAACCGGCTACTTCAATCATGTTGGTTTTTTTATATTGTTTAATATCAGTACAAATCGAACCTAAATCTAGGTTTGCAATTGGTTCAAATATTTGTGTAACTTTTAACCAATATTTCTGTTAATTATATTTTTCAAAATTTTCTAGACTGTAGCATGGTTTGTACGTACACATAATTTTAAAACTGAATTTCTAACCACAAGTTAAAGTGACTCGAGTTGATTAGAATTAGACCACATGTGTACTCTTAATGTATGTCCTTTCTCCTGGCTTATAAAAAATAATTACTTATTTAAAAATGAATTATTTCATTATGATTCCTTAGAACCTAGAACGTAGATGTAAGTTGAGGAGGCTTTAACGTTTTCGGGGAACAATAATATGGCTGGCGTGATGATCATTCACTTTGTCATTTGTGGTTTGCATGAACACATTTGTGTTAACTTTTGTTTTATACAGTTATTCATATGTCGTGATGTTTTTATTCCAAGTTGTAAGTTTATTTTTTGACCTCTTTTTTTCCCAACAAAAACCTAGATTTGTTTTAGAAGTTGGTAGATATTGAGGTGCCGAAAACTTGATTCATTTATCTTGATGTTTAATTCTTTTTTAAGAGTAATTAATAGGGGATGAACTATATCTTTGGTTTTACAAAAGAAGATCTATCTTCTAAATACTAGTAGTTGCAAATAATGGATGCTAGTAGTATGATATTGCCAGTGTAAATAATTAGAGAGAATGATCTATCTCTCATATTTAGTTATTCATAATGGATGCGAGTAAACTTATAAACACGCATGATGCGAGTAAACTTATAACCTTTCAAAAAAAATAAAAAATCTCTTATAAAAAAAATAAGTTTGTCGTTCGATTCCTCGTATATTAGTTTTTTTTTTAAAGAAAAATAAGTAATATTAGTTATTTTATTACATAGGATGATATTAGTTATCTTTCCATCTCTATTAGTATGAATGTTTGACGGTAAACACTGTATGCACAAATCTACAAATTTCTTATACGTACTTTTAATTTTTTTCTAATTTTGAAATTAATCTTTTATATTTAAATTACCGTAAATTATGTAACCAAAAAAAAAAATTACCGTAAATTAAGAGTTTAATATCTCAACTAGTAAGATGAAACTAAAATCAGATATGATATTTTCTAATATTTCTATTACCTTTATTTTCATGCTAGTAAGAATATTTTTAAACCTTTTTATGATACAATAAGGATATTCCTCTTAAAAAAAATACAATAAGGATATCATTTATTTTTCCTATTTTTATTTGTTTGAATCCTTTGAATTTATACAATATACACCAATTTGCAGTTTTTTTTTACAATGAATTTACAGATTTTCTATAAGTAATATCTAATACTTTTAACTTTTTTTCTGATTTCAAATTACCTTTTTTAAATTTAAGTTTCCTTAATTAAGAATTTAACAAATATTCGACATCAAATACTAACTTAAATGGTAAAAATTATGAATGGAAGAATTGTTTATTGAATTACCTTTTTTATTTTAATGCTGTTTAGAATATGTTTTAAACTATTTTACTAAATTAACCTTTTCTAAGATATATTAGCTGTTTTTTAATATAAGGAAATCAGTTACTTTCCGATTTTTATTTGAATGAATTCTTTGAATGTATACACACCATATACACAAACTCTGCAGATTTTTCAAACGGAATTCCTTTAACTTTTTCTAATTTTAAAGTTACCTTTTATATATAATTACCATAAATTAAGAATTTATTAAACAGTTCACATCTAATACTACCAAAATAATTATTATTTTAAAACTCCCCTTAAAAAAAATTATTTAGATACTAAAAAAGAAAATAAAATTGGACTTGATATTCTTTTAATATTTAAATTCCCTTTTTTCATGACATTTATAATATTTTTAACTATTTTTAAGGATAATTTTCTTCTTTTCCCTTTCTTAATTTTAATCTTTAAACGCATCTTCCTTTTAAAAAAAATATCTAGAAACTCATCTACAAATTTCTTTAACAACAGATCTAGAATCCTTTTGTCAAATTACAATTTCTCCAGTCTTAAATAACCTTTCTATTTTATTTTGCTATTTAAATAATTTTGTTTGAAAAAAATACCTTCTTGTTTCTATATTTTCTAGAATCCTTTTATTTGTAACCAAAAAACAATCCTTTTATTTATTTTTTACAATAATCTAGTATCCTTCTGTTAGTAAAAAAAGTTATCTTTTTGGGTGTAAAAATAAAAGTAATCATAGATATTGTTATTTTAATTAGGATATTTTTTGTTTTTAAGTTTTTTTTTTACAAAGTATTATTCTTTTGAACCCTTTGAATCTAGAAACAAATCTATAAATTATTATACCTTCTTGAATTATGAAAGTGATGGTTATAATTGTTAAAATGGATATGTTTTAAGGTTCGTTTGGTTCGAGAGTTTAGAAAAAAATGTATAAAATATTTTTAATTTGACGTGGTTTGTTGAAATCCCTCTAAAAGCACTCCTCCAAAGAAAGTGCACATGAAATAATTTTAAATTAAAGGATTGACAAAAGATAAAGGAAATAACATAAAGTGGACTTGAAAAACATATTAAGAAAATGGAAAAAGTGAATGAAATGTGCGTTTTTTTATTGGTTCATTATTAATTTAAACATACGTTTAGTCGTTGAATGTGCAAGGAGTTGTAACACCCCCATATTCTCATACTTAAATATTACATAAATAATCAGAGTTCAATCGACAAAACGGACATGTCACACTACTTTTCAAAATTCTTAAATAGAAATGAATACTATTTAATAAACACCAACAAATTGCAGCGGAATATTTTTCAAATAATTAACATCA
>Ga0315913_1010395_pt1 | contig 10734 bp, 9 predicted proteins | sample MpolsnodulesMG_FD_207736 | JGI IMG/M metagenome (GOLD analysis project Ga0315913, IMG submission 207736) | Medicago polymorpha root nodule microbial communities from Los Angeles, California, United States - small nodules | ecosystem: Host-associated > Plants > Roots > Nodule | place: USA... | reverse complement strand
AATAAGATTTAATCATAAACACTCCTCTTTCTTGAATTTGTAGGACGTTCATTTATTCATGCAAATGCAGATACGTTGCTTGAAGAAGTGAAAGACGATTGCCCTCGTTGGTTAGCTATTGTTCTGCCTGCTATGATTGAACTTGCTGGTGATATAATGGGTTTAGATGTACTCCGAGAGTCATCAAGGGTCACATTATCGTATATTGTCAACCGTCACAAAAGCTTTCTTAACAAGTATACCTTATACTTTATTTTATTTTCGAGGGAAAGTATAATTGTATTTATTTAAGGCTTAATAGCAGTTTTAACCCCCTAACTTTTTCAAAGTTACAATTTTGAGCCCCTAAGAAAAAAATTACAAAACCGCCTCCTAAGTTTTGCATTTGTGGCAGTTTTGGCCCCCAATGCCAATTTTGACTCAGTCTACGCTGACGTGGCACCCTAAGTGAGGTTTCACGTGTTATTTTTTTATTTTTATTTTACAAAAAATTGGCCTTGGGGGGCCAAAACTGCTACTGTTGCAAAACTTAGGAGGCAGTTTTGTAGTTTTTTTTTCTTGAGAGGCCAAAATCGCAACCTCGTGAAAGTTAGGGGTGACATCTGCTATTGAGCCTTTATTTAATATATTACATAAAACAAATGCACTAAAACACTATCATTTCATTGCATGTGTAGGGAGGAAGTTGTGGGGGATTTTTATTGCTACCCTCCATTAATGTCATACCTTGAAGCTTTGCCACCATCATATGTAAATGAAAAAGATATACATAAGAATTTGAGTGCAGATGGTTCATTGTTCCAATCTCCCTCTGCCACTGCAAAAGCATTCATGGCTTATGGAACTCAAGAATGCCTCGGGTATTTACAATCCTTGGCACAAAGATGCCCAAAAGCAGGTTTTCATACATAAGAGCTTTATACAATCATATTAAAGAACTTCAACTCTTAAATAATGATTCTTCAAATTAAATGTTATTTTTATTGATTAATTTTTTTTTTTATTGTATCTTTGTAGTTCCACAGGCATATCCCATGGATGAGGATCTTATAAAGCTCTGCATTGTCAACCAACTACAGAAGTTAGGGTTGGGGGAGTACTTTATGGGAGAGATTGAAGTACTTCTGACGCAAGTTTATAGGTAAAATCCATGTGAGCTTGAGAAAAATATTTAGGACCAAATGCATTTGGATCTTCTATGAAAATTGACTTGGCTGCACAATCGTTAGATCTTCGTGCAAGGTGTAACTACCTTTACTTGCACCCATATCCAACGAATTTGTAGCCAATGTATAGAATTGTAATAAGGAACATAATTGTGATAATTAGGAATATATTATTTGTCTTCACCATGTAAAATAAACTATAAATTATTTAACTAATATTTGATTCATATTTAATTTTAGGAATTATCATAAGGAACAAAATTCACGGGTACAACCATTGAATATGAATGCTTCGCAGCTTCAGAAAGATAGTCTGGCATTTGAGCTCTTGCGGACACATGGATTCGAAGTGTCACCATGTATGATCTTTAACCATTATTATTTTTAAATTTAAAGTTAAATTATGATCTTTAACCATTATTATTTTTAAATTTAAAGTTAAATTATTCCGTAAATCCCTAAACTAGAAAATTTTGGACAAGAAAATGTAACTGTATCACTAATTTTTCTTCTTACATTTTATTTTTATCTTCTTACATTTTATTATTACTAGCTAGGTAAAATAAGTTTATATACCTATTTTTCACCGTTGTCTTTTCACCCACACGTATACAAAACTATGACCATGTAAAATTTATACATGCATGCAGTAGGGTTTTGTTGGTTTCTAAATCATGATGAAATTCGAGCTGAAGTTGAGAAAGATTTTGTACAATTCACAAGTGCAATGCTTCATGTCTTCAGAGCCTCAAACCTAATGTTCAGTGGAGAATATGAACTTGAGGAAGCTAGAACTTTTTCTAGGAAACTACTTGAGAAAATTGTTTCAACAGGCAAAGGATGCTTATTACGACAGGTCAAATAGTCTAAACTTCCATTAAATATGATCTTCAATTTTGTGCATGCGATGCATGTTTATGTCTGAACAAATGATGCCAATTATTTTACTGAGACTTTTAGTTATACAATGAATCTTCTCCCTAAACAGTTCTCCAAGAATATCATTTAAAGTTTTTTTCAACAAATCATTTAATATTTTTAAACTAACAAACAAACACAATATGAACATACACACATAAAGGGAGAGTTTAAGTTCGAATCCAAATAATCCTGGAAAATATTCAACCTAACACAATTCGACAATCACATTTTTTTTATAGCTCGACGGTGTTGATTGAGTTATATCTTATGAGTAAATTATGCACGATATTTACACACATAAGATGAGTTAAATGCAATTAATTTGGTCAAAACCATAAATAAAATAAGGGTATTTTTATAGGACCCTTCATAGGAACTTGTTCCATTGTAAATAAAAAAGTTACCGCAAAATAAAGCTTTAATTTAGAGGTATTTTTAGAGTAAAAGTGGTTAAAAAAACATTAAATCTAATTCACATGCCAATCTATTTAATTTTATTTGGAAAACTAAAATATAGTTTGAGAGAATAGTGTCAAGTTTAAGGTGAGGTACACTTTAAAGTTTAAATAACGTTCATGAAGGATTTAAATTTATATCTCTTTATAGTCACATCGGAATTTGAGCATCAAACCTTTGATCCAATCAAATAAAACCAATTTAAATTTTGAAAAAAACCACTTTCAAATGGTTTTCTTAGACCAATGTTTTTTTTCTTTCTTATTTTGACCAATTTCAGATTGGTTCTCTATCAGTTTGAAGGCTAATTAAATTTTTTTTTGGATTGACTAACGACTTGACCAGTTCACTAGTTTTTTTTATATGCAAGTTCAGAAATACTTTTTTAATCTAGTGTAGTCTTAATTTATTTTTGTTTGATAGAAATGTGTAAACTCTAACTAGACGAAAGAAAAGAAATAGACTAAAACCCCATAAGGTTTGAGTCAATATTTCAACTACTACTACTGATTTTTGAGTCAAATATGATTACTTTTTCGTGAGGCTTACATTACTTTACCTCCTATTGTTTGGGTGAGAGTTTACTCTTGGTCAAGGTTCGATCTCGGACTTGATCGCGTTAAGGTTGTTGCGATTTCGGCTGTTACACATGTTGCATTACAGATTACGGTTGTCGCGGTCTAAATTAATCACAACAATGCATAAATATTATTTAATCGTTTATTCTATCATATAGTGTATAATAACTTAAATTGAACTATTATTTTATATATTATAAGAAGGTTAAAATAAATATAATAACTACAACATTACAACACTATACAACATGAAAATAGGCGATGAAAGGAATATGAGATACTATTAGCTTATCAGAGTCTCTCATTATCTATTTTTCCTTATGAACGGTGTTGTTTTTCCGCTTTCGTAATGGTGTGTCGCATTCGTAACGGGCGTTTCGGTGTGATTTTTCATCACACTCTGAAAACAGGTAAAAACGGTAGCAGTGACCACCTATACCTCTTTGTCGCGGCTGTTTTCGCGGTAACGGACCCATATTTAAAACCTTACCCTTAATTAATAAACTCAGCTTTACAATTTAATATTATTTTTTAGAAAATTAATCATATTTTTACTGTTAGGTTAACCAAGAAAATTTAATAAAATCTATTTGATAAGACAAAATTATCAAAACATCATGAAGCTCACGGTTGTCAACATATAAGGCAAGGGTGCTCTGTTTTGACAAAAAACAAAAGGCAGGGGAGCTCTGTTTTCCTACTTCTGGCTTTCAAAAAAATTCATATTGCAACCACTTTGACTTAATATAGTTATCCTAATTTTTTTACTGAAATTAAGATGAACTATATGTTATAATGGAGATAATGTTTGTGGAAAGTGTTAGATTATGTCTTGACTCCCTAATTCAAATGATTTTTTTTTTCTTTTGCCAATTAAAATATCATTTCATTTATAATATTTTTACTATAATATTTATTCCATCAATGATGTATACAATAATAAAAGTCTATTTCAGATAGAGCATGAGTTGAGTTTTCCATGGTTTTCTCGCATGGATCATTTAGAACACAGAATGTGGATAGAAGAAAGAGAAGTCAATGCTCTATGGAAAGGAAAGATGTCATATAATAGGTATACACATGGTGCATATACAAAATTGAATTGCATGCTACTACAATATTATGTATTCTTGTAGACAACATATCTGTGGTTGTTGGGTTAAGATCGAAAAATACACGATTTTTTTTCTTCTTTTAATCTAAATATTGAGTTCGAATCTAAACTATTCCAATTTTGATTCAACGACTACCGATATATTAGTTTCTTGAATGTATGAGATTTGAACCACATGCAATCCAAATTTGTGCATATACAAGTTCCTTCTAATTATTTATTTCTTATTTTGATATACAAGTAAAAGGCAAATATCTATTTGTAGGGTATCATATCTCTATAACAATGAATTGCTACAACTTGCCACTCTAAACTTTGAGTTTAAACAATTGCTATACAAAAATGAGCTGAAGGAACTGAAGAGGTATAGTAAAATTTCCAATTAATTTTTTTACATGATCGAGAAATTAAATTACTATTTTAAAAACTTGAAAATACTTAATTGACTCTAAGTGGATTACATTTGATTTTTGATATGTAGCTGGGCTGAAAATTGTGAGATTAGTAAGATGGGATTTGGAAGAGAAAAAACAAGTTATTGTTATTTTGCTATTGCTGCTGCCTTAACATCCCTCCCTTATGACTCATACGTAAGAATGCTTCTGGCTAAAAGTGCAATTATAATCACAGTGTCAGATGATTTCTTTGATACCATTGGGTCTCTCAATGAACTACAAATTCTCACAGATGCAGTTCAAAGGTACATAATCAAAATTGTTTTGAAGAGTTTATTTAGAGCTCATTTAGAGTTATGGTCTATGTATTTGTGTTAACATTTGAGAATTTATGAAAAGCTAACTAGAGAATGCATTTAACACCAAAAACAATGTTTTGAAATTTTTCAGAATTTTTAAAAATAATCGATCTATTTTTAGAATGTTTGTTCAATAACTTCTCTAATGCCATCTTTAATGTATAATCTTGTTTTTGTTTTCGTACAATCTTTAATGTTTAATTGGCTTAATGCATGCTTTGGTCCCTTAAGTTATTTTTTGTTTTCATTTTGGTCCCTTAACTATAAAATGTCTCAATTTGGTCCCATAAATCTTCTACCATTACCTCTTTTGTCCTCTCCGTTAGTTTTTAACAATAAATGTATAAAGTGAACCAACTTTATAGGTGGTCCACCATAGATCTCATAAATCTTTCTAAATCTAACTGTTTGATGTTTTTGTCAAAAATGAAACCGTTTGATCTCGAAGGTCTATTGAAATTCATAGTAAATCATCAACACCTAATTTATTTTAGGGTTAAATAAGTTTTTCGTCTCTATAAATATAGTGAATTTTGATTTTAGTCCCTAAAATATTAAACCGAATGTTTTCATCCTCATAAAAAAATTTCTTTTGTTTTTGGTCCTTAATGACCATTTTATGTTCATTTGAATGTCAAAATTATAACTCTTTTATGTTTAAATTGTATCAATTTTATGTTTGTTCATTATGTTCAACCTTTATATATTCATATTATATTTAAAAAATGTCAAAAACATGTCAAAATTATATCCATTAAGAATCAAAAACAAAATAAAAAAATTTGTGAGGATAAAAATATTAATTTTAATTTTTTAGAGACTAAAATCAAAATTCGTAATATTTATAGGGACAAAAAACTTATTTAACCCTTTATTTTATCTTTGTTCATCTTCTTCTCCTTCTCATCTTCATCACCTTCATCATTATCTTCATCAACTCCATAAAAAAACCTAGATTTTTTCCCCACAAAACCATCAAATTCCATAAACCTCAAATCATAAATTTCAGAAACTTCAAATCCAAAAATCATCACCACCTTCTTAAAAAAAATATCACCACTAAAATTTCATAAATCTCAGAAACTTCAAAATCAAAAACCATCCTAGAAGCTTCCACCTACGTCGCAACAATCCTCGCCGAACTCTTCTCATTCTTCCGCCGAAACCAACACATCGATGTTGCTTCAAATCTGGGTTTGCAGTTTCATCATCAACCGAACCAAACCCACCCGTCATCAAAACAAAGACTCACCTGAAAGCTTTCACCTGTAAACAACTTAGTAGTTTTAATTTCCTTAAAGTTTCAACCTTTATCATTTTCTTCACCCAAAGTCACAATTTTTTCATCTGGGTCATAAAGATTTTTTGTTTTTTTAAATTCCTTGAAGGAAAAAATGCCTAATTTGGAACCAATTGTAAAAGAAAAAGTCATACTTGTATTTTTCTTTTGTTGCTGCCATGCTATTACCTACTGGTGCTTGTTTTTCACTACTATTTGGTATTGTGGTGATGGGAGGGAGGAGATGGTAATGATTTGAGGATATACGAGTCTTTGAAAGATGAAGATGAAGATTAAAATTTTAAAAAAATGAATTTGTGTTTATTTATCTTTTATTTTCTAGGTTTTAAGATAGATGAAGGTGTTTGAAGATATGATGAATTTTGTATGAATATGAAAAAGTGGTGGAAGGAAGAAGATTAAGAGAGGGAAAAAATTATGTGGTGTTGGTTCACTATTGTATATAATGGACTTGCAATCAAATGATTGAAATTATTTCAGAGAGATGTTAGACATTGAAAAATTAACGGAGAGGATCAAAAGAGGTAACCGCATAAGATTTATGGGACCAAATTGAAACACTTTATAGTTAAGGGACCAAAATAAAAACAAAAAATAAGTTAAGGGACCAAAGCATGTATTAAGCCATGTTTAATTTATCAGTGGTGAGGCCTAGATTACCTTCTCTTGTTTAGGGAGTATTTACCCCTTCAAGATATCAACCAATCAAAATGTAATTTACAAATGTAACATTAAATGTAAAAATAAACGAGTCAATTTTTTCTATAAAAATAAAATCAATTTTAATCCTAAAGTAACTTTTAATTTTTATTTAATTATATCTAGGTATTCAATCTTAATTATGAACGTATACGATGGGTTGAATTTGATGTTAAATTTTAATTGTTACAAGCCCTATAGTGTAAATTAATTAAGATTGTATACCTAAATATAAATAAATAAAAATTAAAAGTTACCTTGGGATTAAAATTGATTTTTCTTATAGAAAAAGTTGACTCATTTATTTGACATTTAATGTTACATTTGTATATTACATTTTGATTGGTTGATATCTTGAAGGAGTAAATACCCCCTAAACAAGAGAGGGTAATGTAGAAAAAACCTTTATCGGTGGATAAAAGGAAACACTAGAACTAACCGTTTAACTTTAACCATATTTTTTATAGACGGAATGACAATAACCATTTGAAAACTCACACACAAATGAGAGATTACGGTTTTGAACTCATATCACGACGTCCAACGTAACAATTTTTGCATTTACCAGTTGAGTCAAGACTTCTGGACAATCACATTCTCTCTTTCATAATAGAAATAATAAGACTAATTGTACTTTTGACACCCAAACTTTTACAAACTGATGATTTTAGCCCCCTAACTTTCAAAATAGCACATTTAGCCCCCAACTTTAGATCCTTTTTGCAAAAGTGACGCCTTCCATTGATTTTGACAATCTCAAAGCCGTGTTCGGGGCCAAAATCACATGGTTTGTGTAAATTGGAGGGTCAAAATCGTCATTTTTAGTAAGTTGGGGAGAGCAAAAGTGTAACTTAGCCAAATACTAAAATGTGTATGTGATATCCGAGTCATCAAATTAGAGGTCTACATATGCGTTGATCTGGTCAAAATTAAGAGACACGTCACTTTTGCAAAAGAGGCTAAAGTTGTAGGGTCAAAAGTTCAATTTAGCCAAATAATTAACAATTATTCAATGCATAATTAATAAGTTGTTTAGCCAAAGACACTAGTAGTCTAAACATTCAAGATGATTGGTTGTTCAAAATGTTAAAACCTCATTCATGTAAGATCTTTCTTTTTGAAATAATAGATGGGATACAAGAGGCCTAAGCAGCCGCAGCAAAGTTATATTTGATGCACTTGATGATCTTGTGAGTGAAGCTACTACAAAATATCTTCAACAAGAAGGAACATATAATGATATCTCTGGCAGCTTAAAAGATCTAGTATGAATTACCAAATTTATCTATCAATCTCTATCTATATAGTGTTCAAAATATTTTAATCATAAACTTTATAGCAAAGCAATAACATTGTAAAATAATGTGTTTCATTTGTGAAGTGGTATGAAGTTTTCCTTTCATGGCTCGTAGAGGCAAAATGGAGCAGAAATGGACAAAAACCATCCCTTGATTGTTACCTCAAAACAGGCATGACTTCAGCTTGCCCACATGTCTTGGTGCTTCCATCTTCATGTTTTCTGAAACCAAGCTTACCAACTGAGAAACTCAAGCTAACACCATATGAACACATAACAAAACTACTAATGGTCATTTGTCGTTTATTAAATGATGTTGTGAGTTATCAGGTAAATAAATTAAGTTGCCAAGAAAAAAGAACACATATTTCATATTAAGTTTTATTGAGCTTTTGTTTCCCTATTTTCACTTATTTACGGAATTGGTTTAGTCTTTTATCTCTCGTTTAGGCTTTTGACTCAAAAGTGATGATGTAATAAGTTTTTTTATTCACATGGTATTAAATCTTATGCCGCATCATTAAAATACTTGTTAGGTCACCCGTTTTGGACCCAAAAATTGATACTCCTTGCATACTAAAATAAGTGTTACAATTTGACTTTCACCTATGACAATGCTCGCTTTTGGCACTTAAAGGATCAAATGTAACACTTATTTTGAGAAGGAGTGAGTATTTTAAAAAGTGTGAACCATTCCATGAACGACTGAAAATAGGGGTACATCGAAAATGCAATTAAGCCCTTCATATTATTTTAACTTGGTATGTTTTTCATGTTGTTCCACAGAAGGAAAAGGAAGAAGGGAAAATGAATTCTGTTTTGATAAACTTGATGGAGAACCCTGAATTTAATATTGAAGATTCAATTAACTTTGTGAAAGAAATAGTTGAGAAAAAGAAGAAAGAGTTCCTTGAACTTGTTCTAATTGATGGATTATGCTGTTTACCTAAACCTAGCAAACAACTTCATCTCGCATGCTTGAAAGTTTTTGAGATGTTTTACAACTCCAAAAACAGATATGATTCTAATACAGATTTGGTTGAAGATATAAACAAAGCAATATATATTCCTTTGGGTAGAACGACAAAGTGTTTTTCACCTCAAGCATTCCCAAAGAAGAAACATACTATATCAAAAATCCATAGTAACTTTCCTTTCAAACATAATAGTAGGATATGTTTCACAAGAATGAGGTTCATGACACCTAAAGCTGGGCTTGGATTCATTTAAATCAAACAAAAAAGAAGGTGAATATTGTACTATATGTATTCATGTATAGCTACCAATAATTGTTGTATGTTTGTTCACTTTAACTGTTAGGCAACTTGAAGCCCTACTTGAACCAAATCGGAGCTACCATATTTGGAAGGGATTGTTTGAAGCATAAGGATCAGTTTCTTTCTTTTTTTGGAATAAATAAGGAACTGTTTTGGTATTGGTGAAAATGTGTATTGAAATTTGTGCTTGACTGTTATCCAAGTCCAGCCTTTCATCTTCAAATTATTGGAAGATCTACTGTATATTGATATATTCTCATTGTCAACTTTGTATTGATATATTTCAACCATAAGTATCAGTTTTAGTTAATAAATCCTTTAAATTAAGTGAATAGATAACTTTGTCCCTTAATTTGTAATTAAGTCTATGAATATTTTCAAATAGCACAATAGTCTCTAAATTTGTATTACATTAGACATTTCCGTCTCTCCATTAGATTAAGACGTTACGTATCCATGATGACGTACAAAGTTAAACAACAATCTCACACGTGAGTTTAAAATCACTTACATGTATCCAAGGGCTTAAACTGTAATCATAACACAACATACTTATGTATGTCTGATGTCACACAACACATCATCACGAATAACGTTTAATGTTAACACACAAATGAAACTGATCGACACGAAACAAATATACCGACTGTTGTGTTATTTCTAGAAATCCAGGGACTAAGGGCGCTTTTTTTTAAATAAATAATAAATATTTTTTAGTGATTTTCGAAAAAAGCTGAATTTGATTTCTAATTGTTTGCTTTCATAAAACCCCTTTTTTTAAGATCTTATGTTCAAATTTTTTATTCTTAGAAGAAAAAAAATATTTTGGAAAAGCTATCAGGAATAGCTTGTCATTTTATTGTTAAAATATTAAAAAAGTTAACTTTTTTTTTAAATCAAACACTATTAAAATAATAAAAGTGATTTTTTGAATAAACAAATTGTTTCAAAAAAGTGCCAAACAAACGGATCCTAAATTAAGGGTGTGTTTGGTTGGGAAGAGAAGTTGTGAAGAGAGAAATATGTGAGAGAGAGTAAGAAAAGAAAGAAATAAGTGAGAAATAAAGTAGATTTGTTGTATTGTTTGGAATAAGAGAAAGATGAGAGAAATAGGAGAGAGAGAAATACATTTATTTTTGAAATGTCAAAAATACCCTTGAGTTAGAAAATTA
>Ga0315913_1010393_pt1 | contig 10735 bp, 7 predicted proteins | sample MpolsnodulesMG_FD_207736 | JGI IMG/M metagenome (GOLD analysis project Ga0315913, IMG submission 207736) | Medicago polymorpha root nodule microbial communities from Los Angeles, California, United States - small nodules | ecosystem: Host-associated > Plants > Roots > Nodule | place: USA... | reverse complement strand
GCATTTGGTTGTTGCTATGCTCTTGGCCGATGTATTTCCGGCATCTCTCCTTGTATTTTCATTTGCTTGATGTATTTCCTTGTATTTTCTCATCCCAAGTTGGAAGTGTTTTGAACACCTTCCAACTTGCGGGGGACTATTAGAGATATAGGTTAGATACTAGTTAGTATTAGTATATATAGTTGTAATCATCTCATTAGAAGGGATCTCTTATCATTTGTAATATTCACTTTTATCATCAATAGAAAGTTTCTTTGAGTTTTCTCTCATTCCTTCCATGGATGCCATGTTTCCTAACAGTTGCCACTAGTCTAGTCTTGTATCGATCAAGAGTACCATGTGATTTGTGCTTGACTATATACACTGGCAACCAAGAAGTTTCTTTCCTCTTTGTCTCTCAACAATCTCCCAATCTCCAATTCTTTCAAGTGCTTTCATCTCCTCATCCATAGATTGGGCCTTAAATTTTATTTTTTAATGCTTCTTGAACAAATGTCATAAGACTTTTTTTTAGCAACTTGAAAAAATGTCACACTTCAAGATTCAATGTATTTTGGTAAAAACGAAGGAGGAAACACAAACATATTTTTCAGAAAATGGAGGATGCTCAAGATACTTGTGTTGAAGCCAAATTCGTGAGGCAGGAGAGGAAGACTATAATGGAAGCTGGAAGACAACCTGCAGTCCATCTTGTTTGTCAAACAAGTAGCATAACCCTCCTTTTTCTTTAACAGCTCTATTGTCCTCCCCCTAAGTAAGATCCTAAAAAATACAATGATAAGTGGAAATTTTTACTCTACAGTTCTAATCACAAGTAAGCTTATGAATAGATATTATGTTATTACTAATCACAAGTAAGCTTATGAATAGATTATATGTTATTAGAGAGTGTCGGAACATGAAAAACAATTTGTAATTTGAATGAAGGTTTCAAGTAAATATTTCCAAGCCAACAACAAGAGCACGAGAACTACCAGCAATACCATAATAATGAATACTTGGAGTGAAATCATAAGAGGAAAACAATGTATATGATCAGTGGCACAAGAGTCAAGAATCCAAACATTCTTGGGGATAGTAGTCAATAGCAGCCGATAGCGGCCGCGCATAGCGTAGCAGCGACAAACCGCTACGCTAATCTTCATAGCGGTGCGGCATGAGATAGTGGCCGCTTCAACCACTATTTGATTTTAGTTGAAAATTTTTAATTTGACACTATTTTTAAAACATTTTGTATGGTTTCCAAATTTCTAAATTGATTTTAGGGCATTTTTGGGATTTTTAAAACCAAATTGACTCAGTTGTACGGTTTCTCTGTTCTTTTTTTCTTCCTCTGTTTTCTTTTGTTTTATGGTTTCTCTTGTTTTATGATTTTTTTTATTTGTTCCTCTATATTTTGTTTTTTGGTGTTTTGATTTATGAATGTCTCATGAGATTTGAGTGTTACATTTAATTTTATATTAAATATAAGTTTTTTTTTTAGAAATATGTAAGTTTGTTTATACTTTATACCATTATTCATGTAATTTATTCAAAAAATAATCAAATATCGGTGATCGCTATTTGTCATACCGCTATACGCCAACTTGATATCCCACTTTTGTGGTCGGCCTCTACGCACCGCTACCCGAGATTGACTACTATGTTGAATTTTGATTAAGACTTTTGATATTATGTTGGAGACTTGAAAGCTTTCATAAGATTTGGGTGTTTTGTATGATTTATGAATGATTCATGAGATTTGAATGTTGTATTTAATTTTATATTAGATATATGTTTGTTTATAATTTATAGTATTATTTACGTAATTTGTCAAAAAAGTTATCAAATAGCGGTCATAGCGCTATGCGCTATTCCGCTATAGCATTTTTGGGGTCGGCCGCTACGCGCCGCTATCCGCAATTGACTACTCATAGAACCATAACAGTCAAGGATCGACAGCACAAACACTTGCGTATCATTGCTACAGAACAAGATACAAGATACAAAAGGTTTACTAGAGTCGAATGGAGACTTCAGACGACCAACTCCTCCTTCAGTGTCATAAGCCAATATGGCAAAATGTGCTCAGTTTTAATGTTTATCCTTGAAGCCTCGAACTCGGCTAAGAATATGCTCATTCCTATGTAGTTTGGTGAATTATTATGCCCTGTCCTTTTGCTCTGCCCACAAGAGAATTTGCCGTGACTAGATTTGGATTTTTGACCTCTGTATACTTGTTTTTCCTGCTGCTAATGTCGACCGATCAGAGTGCTTCTCACCAAGCATGACATGTTGGCGTAAATTCTCACTGCAAACAGTGTAAAATACTTAAGTATGGGTCAGAAGTTTTACTTTGCTAAAATATGCACCCGTATGAGTCAACCTGAATGCTCAACCCTGACTGACAAGAACTCAAAGACCCTATCTCACTCAATGAAGGTGTTTAGAGTGGTAGTATCCTTGCTGCACTCCATCTTCAAATTTTGGTACTGATCCAACTCAAGCTGAAGTCCATTGATAATTTTCAAATACATTGTATCCAAAGACTTCCTTGCTTAGTGTTGAAGATTTTCATTTTCAAGGCATAACAAGTGGAAAGAGGAGGTAGATTGTGGACCCTGTTGGTGCGCACAGAGGAAGAGTTGTCATCACCCACAATAGATTCTGCCATTGAAAAATAACAGAAACACATTAGCTACTGATGAAAGGAATAAAAGCGGTAAAAAATTACCCACAAAAAGTAACTCAGAATATTGTTTTGACCTCCAAAGACGAGGCGGTAACAAGAAAACTTGGAAAATTTTGTGGCGGACGGCAGGGCATCGCATGGATGCCACGCGTCGGAAACGGAAGTCTATTGTGGCGGTGCATGTTGGTGCGTCTGCTGGGCTCTGGGACCACTCACTTATGAGATGTAGCCGGTGGATATGACAAACATCTGGATGTGGTTGCTGGCGCGAAAGCAATGGCTGACAGCGGTAAACGGTGGCTGTGTGCAACAAACAACAACGGACAAGAACTTGTTTGACCAACAGGAAATAAATGGGTACCAAATGTCCCAAAGGGCTACCAAGAAGGCAGCAAAGAAAGACCATAATGTAGGCGGCTAGGATTTTTATGCAGGAGCAAGGCCCTCTAAATCAGGAGCTCCTGATATCATGTGAAAAAATATTTCTGATATAATTTCAGTTGTGCATATGATATTCTATCTCTCTTGATAGTGGCCACCCACAATGTTGAACTCTCTAAATTTCATGCTCCAAATGTGCTATGTTCGGTGTGTATGTCAGAAGGGGAATATTGGACCAGACATAAGCTAGGTATATGGCCAAACTCCTTTCAAATCAATGGTTCTTTTATCAAAGGAATGTATACTCTGCGACTGGTTCTTTTACCATTATTTACTCTATGTTTTCAAATCAAGCAAACAAAACCAATTCTTTGTAATTCAATGTCAGGTTAGACCATGATATCAACTTTTAAAAACCAATTCTTCATATACTTGTGGTGTACTAAGGAATGAATTGAAGAAATTGAAATATCTACTCTTTATCTTCCGCTGTTGGTCAGAGCAAGTCAGCAAGATTGATCTAAAAATTCTTGTTATTGTTCTTCATGTTATTTGTACTTAGGCTTTGTTAGCAGGATAATCTTTTACTATGGTCTAGATACACTCTTCATCCAACATCCTAATATTTTTATACTCGAAAAATTGGTGAGGGTCTTGGGGACTGGAAGTTTTGAACTGCATAATTCCCAAGTCCTGATTTCAGATCCAACGATAGAAACCAAGCTTGTCGCCACCAAGCGGGATCTGCTTGATCGTAGATACTTTTACTTTGTTTTTATTATTTGACATTCTTATTGTAAAATTTGTAATTCAGACACACTATTCTCTATTTTTAGCAATATACAATATTACATTCAAAGCTAATTGATATGATACATCAGCTCTTATCCGAATAGCATCAATCTATGATTCTATATTGCTAAAGGATCGATTCAAATCCTATTACAATAAATACAAAGAAATTGATTCTACCACTGATTAAATTATTCTACTCAGGGGCTACATAGAGGCAGTAAGGGAAATTGAGCTGCAGATTCAAAGTGGAACAAGCAATGTCAAGTTTGATGATATTGTTGTGGCTTGTGGCAGGTTCTGGTCTACTTGATTTATTTATATTTTCCTTAGCAACCATCCGTTTCCACTTCATTTGATTCTCTTTATATTGGAGGAGTTTGTTTCTATAACTTTTAGGCATCTTATAGTTTGCATGATGTATTCTAGAACAAATACCGAATACCGTTTGAAAGTGTGGATTTAATATAAAAAATCAAGATTTGGCCATGAAAATTTGTACGTTAGTGCTTTGATTTTGCAATTTACAACCAAACTCCCCGGTGAATGTGAGCTTAAGCTGTGTTATGATGAAAGAGCATTATCTATTAAACCATGAAGTACATTTTCATCTACTTAAACAACCTACGTTTGTTAATTTCCAGCGGAGGCACAATTGCTGGTTTAGCACTGGGTTCATCATTGAGTACCTTGAAAGCAAGGGTATGCCTTCTGCTTAGATGACTCACATAGTCCAATTTTTCACATGATGCTTATACCATTTAGGTGCTACCTGCAGGTGCATGCATTCTCCGTTTGTGATGACCCGGATTACTTCCACAACTTTGTTCAAGGCTTGCTTGACGGACTCAAAGCTGGTGTTAGCTCCAGAGATATTGTCCACATACAAAATGTGAGTGTATTTCTAAAATGGTAATGAACAGAAGGATAGTGAACAGAAGGTCTTTTCTGACCTTTAAGATGTCTATGGTTCTTTTTGTGAAAATATACACATACTGGTTCTTATTGAGAAAATCAAGGATCACACTCCAGCAGACATAATGTGCTTGTGTGACTGACAAGTCATAACATGAAGGTTCCTAAAACACATGTCTGTGGTCTGAAAAACTTACTTCATCATCTGGCTTTGCAATGCTTTTTTACTGATGATGAAAATTCAACTGCTTACAGGCCAAGGGTCTTGGCTATGCAATGAACACTTCTGAGGAGCTTAATTTTGTAAAAGAAGTTGCTGAAGCTACAGGTGTTGTTCTTGACCCGGTATACAGGTATTTATTCGACCCACTTTGTATATTGCTCTTTTGGATCCATTAAAACTACGGTGTCTTTTTTCTTCCACAAACAAAAGGCCATTTATTGTGCATCACACGAATATCTTTCCATTTATTGTGGATCTTTACCTTATATCCTCTTAATGGTTTAATCTACAGTTTTGTATGGGTTTGTGATCATTAATTCCTTCATATTGTTTCCTTAGAGCATCTTTAATGGGTTGAACTAAAGTGGGTAAACTCAATGTTTTAAATCCCGGATTGGTGATCGACCTGGTCAAGGCACCGGGTCACTGGGTTACTGGTCAAACCAGTGGGTCACTGGTCGGACCACATGACTATTGACCCGGTCTATATTTATGACCAAAAATTACATTATGAATGAAATTTTGATAAAAAAAATCCTGTCATTTTTTTTTTCTATTTAAAGTTCGTACGTTAAAAGAAATTATATTCACAGCTGCAAGTTTGCAAGTTAATTTCTTAACTGCAGCACAATTCAAGCTAATTCCAATCCAAATTCAAATTAGCTCATACATTAAACAATATTATTGCATAAAAAACCTCATAAATAATAAGTTCTAATTCAGTTTCCATCTTTAAAACATAGCATGGAAATCAAAATATAATAGACTTACAAACCCAAGTAAGTTGCATAGTCAACAAAAAACGGAAACTCAAATAAGTTGTAACAATTCACTAATCAATAAACTATTTTTGCCCACATCTTCATCGGTTGAGATGGGAGAGAAGAACAACGGTTGAAAATGACATTTGAGTTGAGAGTATGTGTTATTGCCTTTTTATTAAAAAAATAAATAAATGGAAAAACAGGTCGGGTGGGCTAAACTGGTTCAGCGGTCGGCCCACTGACACGGACAGGTCACACCGGGTTTCAGCGGGTTTAATTGCATATCCGGTCCAGCAGCCTGCCCCAACCGTTGCACCTTTCGGTTCGCGGACCAACCGGTCCGACCGGCCAGGTCGGTCCGGATTTTAAAACACTGGGTAAACTATGTTGATTTTTGTGGGGTCAAATTGTTATTTAGGATTTAACCAATCCATGGTTGATCTAAGTAGTTTTTACTTTAATGGTGGTTGTTTATTAGGAACTCAAACTTGACCCTACATGTTTATATTTTATTGTTTGCAATTAGTTTTTATTCAAAACTAATATGAATTTAACTATTTTATTTAATTAAAATGCATACAAATATTAATTATTAAAGTTGTAGAAAAAAATATTTTAATAAACTTTACCTAAACAAAATGTAAATAATAATAAATATATAAAATTAAAAGTGATGCAAAGCACACAACAATAATGCATAAAATCTACATTTTTAATGGTATGATTATAGAAGATTGAAAGAAAACAAAAGAATAAAATTATAGAAGGTGAAATTGTATGTAAAACAAATATAAGTTTTTTTGACAAAAAAATCGTACTACAATATCTATAGAAAGATAAAAATGCTCATATTAGCTTCTTTTTTTTTAAAGGAACACATCCATTATTGTGTTGATGTGTAAAAATTACGAACAATAGTTTTTATGGAATATTGATTAAAATTATTTTGATTTTGATTAAAATTATAGGTATAGATAATAGATAATTTGCACTTTCATATTGTATCAAACTATGCTTATATTTTCCAATAATACTAACAATATAGCAAATATAATATAAATTTTAATTTTTTTGAATAACATCAACAGAATTGAATTCTTATAGTCAAAATTTGCTTAAGTGTATAATTGGAAGGAGAAAAAGTCAACCCAAAACGGTCTCTTTTCTTTATAGATGAAATAGCCATTGGCTATTATAAAAAAAAATAATGATATAAAAAAATAATAATATTTAATGTTTAAGATTTTTTTATCAATGCTTGAGATTATTTATTTTTAGGTTGCTTCTATAGTTGGTGTACACTAACTTTTAATTCACCCAAATGCAAGTTTTATATAGTTGCCATCATTTATAAGAAATTTAGGCAGTGAACCAAACATGATATAAAAGGGAAAAGAAAAGTTTGATCAGGAGACTTAAACGTAATTAGATGTCTATCATTGAATATTACTGATTTTATTTAACTTAATATTGTTTATTCCTTCTCAGCGGTAAGGCTGCTTATGCAATGCTGAAAGATATGAATGAAAATCCAAAGAAATGGGAAGGAAGGAAGATCCTCTTCGTACATACAGGTGGCCTATTAGGATTGTATGACAAGGTCGATCAGCTGGGTTCCTTTGTAGGGAATTGGCAACGAATGGATGTTAATAAATCTGTTCCCAGGCAAGATGGAATTGGAAAGATGTTCTAGAGAAAGAAAGTAAAACCCTTGTTATTTGCATCTATGTCTGTATAAATATATCTTGCTCCAAATAAGTTTTACTTTTATTGCAGTGCTTACACACTGAATCCTGATGTTGACATAATGATAATAAAAATGCCCAAAAAGAAAACGACGTCTGTAATATCCCACTCGACGATTATTGGAATAACACCAGTCAAACGTGTCAAAGAACAAATGCTCACAGAAAACAAGTACGACGAAGAATGTTTTATGATGCAATGTCGGTAGTTACACGCAGGTTCAGTTACCAGTGTCAAGTAGAACACGTTTAAGACAAAGGGCAATTCAGTATTTTCACGTGGAGGGTACTTAAGTGTGTTTTGTCCCAAAACTTTCATTTGTAGTGGTGACATTCTCTCACTAGGTTTGCAAATCAGAAATTGCTCTCTCCCTTTCTCTATGTGTTGCCCTCCCTCTCTTCTCCAACACTTTCTAAAGATTGATCCAACCTTGATTCAAGTTAAACAATGTTCCTTCATGATATCATAAGTACATGGAAGTTTGGTTCTCATTGATTTCACTCTTTGCATCACAAGAACAAGATTGAGGGAGCTAGGGTTTGGATTGCATGTATATGGATCAAAGCTTAGAGTTGTGGCAGATGGCTGGTTTTGAAGTGAGTTCTTCTTAAGTCACGCAGCGTGACTTAACTAACACCGCGTGACTTAAGTCACACAGAGGGATATAAGGTGCGTGAGTTAACTCAGGCAGGGGTATAATGGTCAATCCAGTTGGGTGCGAGTTAATTTTGTTGGGTAAAAAGCAGATTCAATGAACTAGTATACTAGATTGGACTCTCTTCATGGACTTAAGTTCTACCAATTGGTGCTTACATTGAGATTTTGACCACAAAAAAAGCCACCTATAGGCTGGATTAAGGTGCTCCACCGAACACTGATAGGTGATTGCCGCAAAAAAAGGAAAGGGCTACCATCGGGTTAGCGTCGATGGAGTGAAAACCGTCGTGAACGTTGACTCTTAAAGGGCATGACAATGTTAGAAGTTCCATATCGAGTAGATAAAAGTGCCACGAGGTTCTTCCACCTAGTAAATTAGTCTATTAAGTTGAGCTCTCTTCACAAGTTTAAGTCCTAACAATCATATAAATTAAGTTTGTGTCTTTTGCCATTTTGGAGCCAACCCACTGCCAACCTCTAAATCCAAACAGGAAACAAACACATAACAACAACTTTCATTGAATACCATGGAAATCAGGAGAAAATGGTATGGGATGAAATGAATATTTTCCATTTCATTCAATTCATTTTTTACAAATAAAAGTAATGAAATCTAACTAAAACCATTTTATTCCATCATATCCTATATGATTGTTGAAATTGATTAATCCTTTTTGATCTTACGTGATCAAGATGTGGAGGTCGATATTGAACAATTGTCGAGATTGATGTTGGAGGTGATACTAAATTTAAAGATAATGACATCATAAAACTAAATTTAAAGACAAAATCAAACAAATGACGTCCAAAGGCTAAAAAATTGTGACTTTTGGGGGATCTTACATTGAATTTGATCATCACATTAGAGTACGAGAATCTGTACAAGTGAGTTTGACACTACATTTTCACCATACTCCTTAAAACATTAAGTATAGGGGTCTTATCACTTAATTGTTGCTCAAATCCACAATTGCATACAATGTAAAACTTTAACTCACATCTGCCATCGGAAACCACTTCTACTTCCCTAGAAAGTTGAACCAGACTATAATACCGTCGTTGAACCTTATAAGGGAGCCAACAGTGAATAGAGAACGACCACACCAATGAAAATAATATCACATCTTCATCCAATATTTAAACTATGAAAAAATTTGTCGCGACCCAAAATTCAATATCGTGACCGGCGCACGAACTAGAGCATCCTAGTCCGGCAAGCCTATTGACGACACTTGACAAACTATAATTTAACAATTTTCAAATTCACTTTCACTTAAAATGATATCCACTGAAATTTCGACAGAGTATCCTCTATATTTTGAATACTTCCCAAGATATGAATTTTGTCTATATACTTGTATTATCAGCAGAATCTCAAAGTGACATAACTAGATGTTTATACAGCTCAAAACAAAACATTTGTCGACTACCAATAGCTGCAGATACATCGACCATTCAGTTTATACATAGAGGAGACCTACCAAAAGAATGACATTGACAGATCTTTAACTCTGCTACAAGCTTTCTACGCACTTGACTTTGAATCTGAAAAAAAATGTAAGAAGAAGGGTTAAGTCATAAAGACTTAGTGAGGAGACAACAATCACCACCAACTAGAAGGGAAACACACATGGGCACGAGTAATTAAGTTTCTCAAAATCTAATGTTCATTTGCAAACTAGTAACCGTATAAAATTCTATTAATCCAAAATCAAATAAGAATATGTATGAGTCCAATGTCGCCGACATAACAAATATGTTGCTCTTAGCTTGTTTAACCAAACTGTAATAAAATGAACCAAATTATTCGGGAAATTTTTATAACACCTTTTAAACCGTGAGCTTATCCTTTTGGTACAACCTTACTACAAGCCATCACATATCTAACATTTGGAAGCAACATGAATATTTCTGCTTGCAATTACTTTGTATCATTGTACGTGAAAATCAATATCATGAATAAGAGTATTTCTAGTCTCAATGTTGTAAAGAGGTGAAAATAAGATTACAAGCCTTTAGAAAATATATCGCCGAAAATCATAACAAAAGCCTTTAAAAATATATTGCCGAAAATCATAATAAAAGCCTTTAAAAATATATTGCCAAAAATCATAATACAAGCCTTTAAAAATATATTGTCGAAAATCTTGATAAAAGTCTTTAAAGAAAATATAGAAAACTCCATTTAGTGAAATAATCAAAATGGGTGAATCGAGAACTAGCTCCATCTCGTTGATAGCCCTCTCCTCCTAATGGTGGCCTTTCCAATGGGGCGGCTCCATCTAACGGATAGCTATTTTCTCTCGACTCAAAACAAGTGTAAAACATTTTCAATTAGGGAGTTTACCTCTCATTGATAGCCCTCTCCTCCTAATGGCGACCTTTCCGTAGGGGCGGCTCCATCTAACGGGAGAAGCGTGTGAAGCATCCGGCGCCATATCTGAGCATAAATAGTTGTCTATCAATATTTAGAAGCTTATTCTATAACTTTAGTAACAATAGATAAACATGAAATCCCCTAATATCTACTCTAATCTCTAAAATTAATCTCTAACTCAATAATCATGTCTAACTATGTACTAATTG
>Ga0315913_1010392_pt1 | contig 10736 bp, 4 predicted proteins | sample MpolsnodulesMG_FD_207736 | JGI IMG/M metagenome (GOLD analysis project Ga0315913, IMG submission 207736) | Medicago polymorpha root nodule microbial communities from Los Angeles, California, United States - small nodules | ecosystem: Host-associated > Plants > Roots > Nodule | place: USA... | reverse complement strand
TTTTCATTCCCCATTGACATATAGCCATTAAACGATGGTGTTTGAGATGGTTGTCTCATCATAGATCCATAATATGGATTAAAGATTGGAACAGAGGATGACTGGTTGAAATTTGATGCAAAACCAAAATTAGGTATGTTTTGAGGACGTTGGTTGGAAAATTGATTTGGATTTTGATAATTGTTGGGATTTTGGTAGCTAATTGGGCAATTAGAAGAATTCTAGGTGTTGAAATGATTATTATTGGGATCCATTTCACTAAAAAGAAGATTAAAACTTCAAAAGAAAAGTTAATAGAAAGATAATAATATTATTAAGATAGTGAAAAACTTCGTTTTTTTCTATGTCCAAATCAAATGAACCAAGTCTCTATTTATAGACAAAAAAATAAATCATGAATTTTGCTAAAAAAAAAAATTAATTTGCAATTAAATAATTGAGTTTAAATTATTAAGATGAGATAAATCCAGACAGCCAATCAGGATGCGCCACATGTTATACCTTATCCTCTCACCTCTTCTCGGCGCGTGCATCTCACGCGCTCACTTAGCCAACAAAAACGCGACGCGTGGCAACCGCTTCCTGGCTTTTTTCACATGTTGAATACTTTCATCTTCTCTTTCATCCACATCATTTCTCAACCAACTTCAACTCTCCATTGCAAACACACCAAGTGTTGAAATTGGCTTTCAACACCACCATTGTATGTGGTTTTAGACATCTGATTATTATGTTATTATGATGCAATTATTATGTTATTAGGCAACAATTACTATTAAGAAGTTAGTGAGTAAATAGGGAAATCAAATGAAAAATCAGTAGGCATTTTATTTGGGATTGGATATTGGTTAGGGAAAGACCAAGCTCTCAAAAAGACTCTCAATTTTCTAGGGAACCCATTGTATCCTATATTCCTATTGTATCATCAATAAAACTAAGTTATTTATGTTATATTTCTATTAGTACCAGTTTCTATCGTAATAATTCAAAGAATGCGTCTTAAATATTAAAGCTAACCGTTAATTGTTTGCCTTTGATATTTTTTGAGTCAAGTATAAGAAGAAAAAAAAGAAAGTTCAAGGGGCATTTTGCACATAAGTGCAAAACTTTAGGGACGTATTTGCAAAATGTCATGTTGATTAACAGAAGAATTTGAAAAAGGGGATAAATTGATTAACGCTGTGCAATTTTAATGGGGTAATTGAAATTTTGTTAATATTTGTAGATAATTAGCGAAACTTACAATTTCAATGAGATAATTGCCTATTAACTCTTGTGACAATAGAGGACCAAACGTTCATTAATTTTTTTCATTTTATAAACATATTGTTCAAGGAAAATATTGTCAACTTAAAAATTCATTTTATAAGTCATTATTTTACTAAAAGTCATTTTTTTTACGAGAGCCGAATAAGTCATTTTATTAGCACAATCATTTTTATTAGTCTATAAATATGATACTCAATAAGTTTTACGGATGTTGACGTTATGACGATTCACGTGGAACACGCTTCATATCTTTTTGGTACAACAACACGCTTTGTTTTGTTTTTCTAAGAGAGATTGCCCTCACACACAAAACAAAAGCACGTTTTTTAACACTAGTAAAATAGAATTGTTTATTTTGTACCAAAAAACAAAATAATGTTTTTCTTTAAGTATCTACAATAAAAATACTCATTTTCCAGTACTTAAGTGAATCTCATTTATATATATCACTCATTTATAATTTTTTTTATAATAATATTTAATAATTACTCAATCATTTCAACCAGTGGCGGAGCCAAAAATTTTATAGAGCTTGGACAAAAAATTTGACCGCAAATTCAATGCAAATTCACATCGAGTCTAGTAATTTTATGATTTATTCATCTTTAGAATTTATAGTAGAATAGAAAATATAAAAAAAATAAAACAATGTTAAGTTTTAGTGACTACCTTCTTCAAATTCTTCAAAAAAAAGAGTTGTAGTGATAGTCGTAACCGTACGTAGAGGTCCATAATATTTTTTAAAATGGACTCCTTAGAATTACCTACGTTTTGTCCATAGGTAAAGGTGGAAAACATGCAGTGACAACACATTTGGCTGACAGACGGATTTAGCTACGGAAATTTACCTTATAGTGACGGATTTTAGCTGTCACTACAAGTCAAATTTCTTGCAAATTTCTTGTAGCGATACAAAGAAAGTATCGGTTGAGCCTGGGCGTGTACCCAGGCTAGCTGGGGGTAAAAATGCCCCTGATTTCAACCCAACATCTCTAAGAGTATTTACAATATTAATAAACTAAAAAGAGTATTTAAATTGGTCTTATGTGTACACATCATTAATTTAAAAAATTTAAGTATAAAAACTTATTAAAGACTCGATGACTTTAATGGTAATAAACTAAAGAAACTTTAAATAAATCCACTAATATGGTGTTTACTTAATAACAAAATCTCTGGGTTGTTTGTGGCGTTTTCATTATGTTTATTATCAATAAACACAATTTGTCGGACATACCTTTTTTGAGATGAGCTTGATTCCCCTCCTCCAGCAAAGCCTACTGCGATGGTGTTAAGGGTATGCTGCTCCTAGTTGTTTTTGTTTGGTTCAGGATATCAACCTTTCGTGCCATTCGTGTCACTTGTTATCCCTTAAAAATCACGATCTTCATCTTGGTTTCTTTTGATGTAGCCTCTCAAATGACCAATCTAGATCAACCTTTCAATTTCTCTCTTCAGATGGATGCAATCATTGGTGGTATTTTCCTTAATCTTGTGGTATTTGCACCATCCTTCTGGATTTGACCCTATCATTGTCGCATTTGATATTGGAGGATCCCTGACTATTTTTTATTGGTAAACTTCTTGAAAGATTCGCTCCATCCCTGTATTGAGTGGTGTAAAGGTTTATGGTGTCGTTCTCTTGTTTCTTGGAAGATTCGCTCCATCCTTGAATGGTAAACTTTTTGAATGTCTGTCTATCTCGAACTGGGGGCAAACAGTAATTCCTTCTATGGTCTTAGTTTATGCTGCTTCTTTCCTTCGCATCTTTGGCATTCTTTTCGACGTTGTTCTCCTCGCCTTTGATATAACATTCCACCTTTGACATTATTTCTTCCATCAAATCTGTAGGTTTTTGGGCAAGGGATTCATTGAACCGTCCCCCCCTCAAGCCGTTTTGGAAGGCGTCGATGAACACTTCTTGGTTCAGGTTTACTACCTTGATTGTTACGTCGTTGAAACAGGCAAGATACACTCATAGAGGCTCGTTTTGTCCCTACCGATGGTTGAAGAGGCTAGTATTGGATACTTTTCGATGTTTACTGCACGAGAATTGATGGATCAACATTCTTGTCACGTCTTGGTATTCTACGATGGAAAAACAAGGAAGGTTTATGCAAGGTGGCCTCCTTGTGGGTTCCTGACAGCAGTTTACACTTTAGTGATTCTATGGCTTCGATGATCGCTATTTGGGTGTTGAACGCAGTGGGGGACAATGATGGTGGTTTGAAGTTATCTGGAACGAAGACATTCCAAATTTCAACTAACAGAGGTTGGGGGATCTCTCTCCTCCGTCTCCTTTTGATGGTTCTCACCATGATTGAGCTCTTGTTGTTGTTGTTGCTGAATTGTGGTCATGGAAGCATGCATGGCTTTGTTTTTCTGTTGCAATTGTTCTTGTTGGACCTGGAGGTTACAATTAAAATGAACTCAACTAATCATTTTCATTAAAAACTACATACAATCTAAATACGACATATTTTTTTTACAATTATACTATATTTATTCAATAAAATTGATATAGTACAACGATACAATACAAATTTAAAGTTGCTAAAAACAAAAAGAATGAATCTGCGAACAAACTCAAAACATCCATGTTAATAGCATAATACGGCAAAAGTCATTGATTGAATTTGCACTTAATAAAAGACAATCTTTCAACCTAAATCAAATAAACATCGTACTAAGACGGGAAATAAAAAACATACTTCACAAAGACGGAAAATCAAAATAAACAAAGTCGTCCTAGAAGACGAAATCACAAAAACAAACGAGAAAAAAATTAAAAACATACGAAAATTACTTATTTAACTAAAAGAGAAAGAAAAACAATATGGAGATCTAATTTCAGATCATAATTGACCACAAATCATCCTTTTCAATAGATCAAGAAAAAAAAAATTGTGACAGATAAGGTTTGAGATAGGAAAAAGAGAGAAAGAAGAATCAAGAGACCCAAATTAATCATTTTAGAAGACAAACCCTTTCTTTCTCTCTCTCTCTTCTCTCCTTCTCAAACCCTAGCCGTCACCCCTTTGTTCTTCTTTTTCTTGTCAGAGGGGTGATTTAGGGTCACTTTTGACCCAAAAATCACCCCTTTGAGTTGTTTTTCCTTCTATTCTAATTGAATAAGTGATTTCACATATTTTCTGTTTTCTTTCGTTTGTTTTTGTGATTTCGTCGTCTCTGAACGACTCTGTTTGTTTTGATTTCCCGTTTTTGTGCGGTGTGTTTTTGATTTCTCGTCTTAGTGCGGTGTTTATTTGATTCAGGTTGAAAGATTAGCTTTGAGCAAGTTCAGATCTGATCAATGACAATGACTTTGGCGTCGTCAACGTTGCAGATCCAGAGATATGAGTATTCCGGAGACTTGAATATAGTTATGTTAGTCATATTTGTAGGCATAAGTACTTTGCCATTTTATGCTATTAACATGGATGCTGTGAGTTTGTTCACACATTCATCCTTTTTGTTTTTAGCGAATTTGAATTTATATTGTATCGATGTACTCTATCAATTTAAATGAATGAATATCGTTTATTTTTGCAAAAAAAAAAAAAAAAATCAACAGACCCAATCTACGGTAATTAAAATTAGGCGAAGAAGTAATTAAATTCCCTCTTAAACGTTTACTCTCTCTTAATTTTGTCTCATAAATAAATGAAAGTAAATAACATTCTTTATTTTTTCATTGATAAGCAATAATAGTCGTATATGTTTGTGATATTTGTCCTACTAGTTCTTAATGTTCCGTCAAATATGTGTCATTGGTCCATAACAATTTGTCTGTATAAAATAAATAAGATGATAAAGACAAATCAAATAGTATGATTGTAGTAGTAAATGACATAACTTCCCACACGAAATTAATATTAATACTTTACTCAATATGAAAACAAAAAGTTACTAAATTAAATTAAATTAAATATAATGATTAAAATATGAGAAATGTTAACTTGTACCCTTAGGACACATGTTAAGGATTTCACTAATAGAAATTTTGTATCGGAAATTGTGTTAATTTATTACTTAAAAAATTGAATATTAATTTTTTTGCAATTAATACTTACCATTAGTGGCAAGAATTTAATGCTTAACATGTGCCGTAAGGGCACAAGTTAACATGACCTTTAAAATATTTGTACAAAATTTTCACTAGACCATTTGGTTTGACATAATCGTATTAATTTAGGATGATTATGTTATCCTCAATGTCTTATGTTTGATTTTCTCTAGCATCAGTGGAGGAACTAGTTTAACTTTTTTTTTTTTTGAAAAAAATTAAAACTAAAACTAACAAGTATTCGTGAGTCTAACTTAATTGGTAGACATATTACAAATTATATTTAGGAATCAGGGTTCGAGCTCAAACACTCTTTAGAACAAGTATTCGTAAGTCTAACTCAATTGGTAGACATATTACAAATTATATTTAGGAATTAGGGTTCGAACTCAAACACTTTTTAAAACGGAGGGTCGAAATTCGAACTTAAACCTTTTTTTTTTGGTGTTCAAGGTTCGAATCCCAAGTCTTGTGCATTGTCTATACCAACTGAATTGAGCTCACGAGGACGAACTCAAACACTCTTTAGAGAGGAGGGTCGAAATTCGAACTCAAACATTTTTTTTTTATGGTGCTCGAGATTCAAACCTTGTGCATTGTCTATACCAACTGAGTTAAACTCACGAGGACGGACTCAAACACTCTTAAAAGTGAATGTGAATTTCTATATACGAGATTACTTTAAATAAAATAAAAATAAAATCAAAACCAATGATTAAAATATTTGTACAAAATTTCCACAAGATTATAGTTTTTTATTTTATATCTTTAATAAGATCTTAATGAGGAAAAAAACAATCATCGCCAGCTCATATACAAATCCCTCTTTTCTGCCCCTCCCTCCCTCCCTCCATCAATATCCAACCCTTTTATTACAGATCAAAAATCCATCAAAATCTTCATCATCTTCACAAAACACAAAAACTTTGTATTCATTGAACAATCTTTACAAAAATGAGTACATTTAAAGAGAAATTGATAACCCTATACAAAAGTAGATGGTTTGTTTTTGTAGGAGCAATGTGGTTACAATCATGGGCTGGTATAGGATATTTATTTGGAAGCATATCACCAGTTATAAAAAGTTCATTAAACTATAATCAAAAACAACTTGCTATGTTAGGTGTTGCAAAAGACCTTGGTGATTGTGTTGGTTTTTTAACTGGTGTTTTGTGTGAAATTTTACCTATTTGGGCGGCTTTATTTGTTGGAGCTTCTTTGAATCTTGTTGGTTATGGTTGGGTTTGGTTGATTGTTACTAGTAAAGTTCCTGTTCTTCCTTTATGGGCTGTAAGTTTTTTTTTTTTTTACTTTTTTTGGAATTTTTGGATGATTGAATTTATTTTTTGTGTTTAAAGTTTGACTCTTTTTTTGTTGGGGTTTGTTTCTGTTACTTTCAATCATAAGATGGTAATTATTTGTTTGTTTCATTCATCATCAAATTAGTATTTATTGTACAATTTTGATTATTTGAAATTTGGATTTTTTTTGTTTTGTAGCAATTAGTTCATGTGGTTCCAAAATTTTTGTGTAACTGATCTTTTGAGTATGTTTGGATTCACTATGAATTTCGTGTGAAATCACGGTGACAGCGTGATTTTGTTGAGTATGTAACTTTTGCCAAAATCACGATGGTGACGGTACACTGCCGTGATTCTGTCAAACCAAATAAGCACATAACATAATCTCTTTTTCTTCTCATTAAAATGAGTTTTCAGTTTTTTTTTTTTTATGCTGCAAATTTTTTTGGTTGATCATTCATGGGTTTAATGTCTTCCTAAATCTACTATATATGAAAATGCAACTTTTTCATTAAAGAAACTTTAGGACCATAATATCTGGAATAAAGGGTTATTTTGTTTCTTCAATATGGAAAAAGAAGGGACTTTAAATCTAACAGTGACAGGAAGGTTACTTTACAGACAAATCCACTTCAATGAATATTCAATTTCTCTTTTCTGAATTTTGGCATTTGAAATTTTTCCATCACTTTTTTTTTTTCCACATGATGGTAACAAATAGATGTATATTCTTTTCTTATGCTTTTGACTGTTTCACATTACTATTACTATACCAGTAAAAGAATGGTTTAGTATACTTTAGCTTTTGAAAATTTTCCCTCCAGATGTAATGGTATACATGTTGCAACAATTTGTATCTTAAGCTGACTAAAAACTTTTATAATTAATTGATTTTAACTTTACTCAATTTGGTTGTTGGCTGTGTCTGTTAGCTGTCTCCCATGTGAGCATGTGAGATGATGCTAAATCTTGGTCACAATCTAGATAACTAATCTTCTTTTGTGTTATGCTACACTGCCTTTCTCTTTATTGTGTTTTTTTGGTTAACTGAACTTGAGAATTGATTATGCAATAAATTTTAATAAGTTATGTCTTAATTACTGTCCAAGATTCCTTGAGAAAGTTTTGATTTAATATGTCACACTTGGAAACATAGTACCTAAAAGTTGCATCTTGGTTCTACTTTATGTTTGGACTCAAGCAGTGCCCCTATTTAATAATGGCGGATGCTAATAAATTTTGGGGAAGGCTGCTGATCTAGTCATGTGCGGTTTCGGTTTTGGTTTCAGATGTAGTTTGGTGGTTGGGCAAAATATTCAAAATAAGGATTTTGAATTTGTTTGACCTGATCACATGAACGTAGTGTTATTAAATAGAGGCCATAGCAGAATGGCGTGGCGGATTTTGTTACAGCCACCACAATCAATTTCTTAAGCGTCCCTTTCCTTGGTGATGCTATAAGTCAAAATCCCTTGTTTCAAAATAAAGATTGTGTTTGTTTGACTTGAGCACAAGAAAGTAGTGTTGTTAATAGTAGCCATGGTAGAATGGCGTGGCAGGCAGTTTGTGATGCACCACTTGCCATGGGACGCCATAAGTCGCAATCCCATGTTTCAAAATAAATTTTTGAGTTTGTTTGACGTGAGCAAAGGAAAGGAATGTAGTGTTGTTAAATAGTGGCCATGGCAAAATGGCGTGGCAGATTTTCTGCCAGCCGTTGTGGGCACTTTGTGAAGCGCCTCTTGCCATAGTGGCACCATAATTCCAATCCCATGTTTCAAAATAAAGATTTTAAAGTTTGTTTGACCTGAGAACATGAAAGTAGTGTTGTTAAATAGCAGCCATGAAGGAATGGCGTGACATATTTTGTGCCAGCCTCCATATACAATTTGTGTAGTGGCATCATTCACCATGTTAGCGCCATAAGTTACAATCCCATGTTTATATTGCGGAATTTCATCCATCCGCCATCTGCCAATGACAACATTGTAGGTAATCCTAATACAAGAAAGTTGGGGAGAGACCCTTTATCCAGTTATCCCCTTTGAAACACTGACCTAGACATGAAGACTAGACACAACATTGGCATGTAGATATTGATAATAATTTTAACAAAATATTAGTGATTGTATATAATCACATGCGTCAGTGTTACACATGTCGGACACTGGTCACTCCTTCAATCCGAGGTCTTGGTGCTGCCCAGGTGGTCCCTAGTACTGATTTCTTATAGTTGATGATGTCTCCTAAATATCAAAAGTTAGTTAATATCCATCAGTCCCATTGATATGTCAAGATGTTGTAAGTGTATATTTGAGGACAATGTAATCGTCATTATATAATAACCATATACATCTTTATTACAGTAAGAGGTGTCTTTTAATATATTCATTTACCTTGTTGTTCAAGTTATATGATTAGTTGTTATTGGTGTGCAGATGTGTATTCTTATATTTGTGGGAACAAATGGTGAAACATACTTCAACACAGTTTCTTTGGTTTCTTGTGTTCAAAATTTCCCGAAAAGCCGGGGTCCCGTGGTTGGAATTTTAAAGGGCTTTGCTGGATTGAGTGGTGCAATATTGACTCAAATATATGCAGTTATCCATTCCCCTGATCATGCATCATTAATATTCATGGTTGCTGTTGGTCCAGCATTGGTAGGAATAGGTCTTATGTTCATCGTTAGACCTGTCGGAGGTCACAAACAAGTGCGGCCGTCGGATGGAAAATCTTTCACATTTGTTTATGGTGTATGTCTCTTGTTGGCTGCTTATTTGATGGGAGTTATGGTTGTTCAAGATTTAGTTGATCTGAGTGAAACTGTTATCACAATTTTTACTATCATCCTCTTTCTGATCCTCATTGTTCCGATTATAATTCCTTTGTCATTAACCTTCGGCCCTGCGGAAAAACCTCTAGAGGAAGAAGCACTTCTTCCAGAAACAGAAGGACAATCCCAAAATTATTCAGATGAAGTAATATTAAGTGAGTTGGAAGATGAGAAGCCTAAGGAAGTGGACTTGCTCCCTGCGTCGGAAAGGCAGAAACGTATAGCGCAATTACAATCGAGACTGCTGCAAGCTGCTGCAGAAGGAGCCGTGAGGGTTAAGAGAAGGAGAGGACCACATAGAGGAGAAGATTTTACCTTGATGCAAGCTTTGATTAAAGCAGATTTTTGGCTTCTATTCATTTCCATGGTCTTGGGTTCTGGATCTGGGTTGACTGTAATTGACAATCTCGGTCAGATGAGCCAGTCTTTGGGATATGACAATGCACATATTTTCGTCTCCATGATCAGTATTTGGAACTTTCTTGGACGTGTTGGTGGCGGCTACATATCTGAGATTGTTGTCAAGTAAGAAGCAGTTCATTCACACACTGATTAAATATTTATAGCTTGTTTTGTTTCAGATAATGTTTTTTATTAAATATTTATTGCATGTTTTGTTTCAGATAATGTTTTTTATTAAATATTTATTGCATGTTTTCACTTGTTTCCTGTTTCCGAAGTTCTATATTGGAAACCATGAAAACTTTCTTTGTATTGTTTTCAGTGTTACCTATACAAAACTTTGAAACAAGAAACAAAGTGAAAAATGATATGACATTTTTCTATTTAAAACTAAAAACAGAAAGAAAATCGATTGAGACCTAGGTTGGCTTTATAGGTTCAGTGTAGATTGGCTTATTTGAGCTTATTTACGAGCATAACCACTTATGAGGTTGTTTGGGAGAGCTTATAGAAACAGCTGATGACATGTTTATAAGCTGTCTCAACTTATTTCTTTAAGTTCTCTAGGATGGCTTATGATAAGAGCTCCTAACCTATATAAAAACAGTTTGATTATATTTTATCTTTTGTTATAGAAATAGCTTATACATAAGAACTTATTTGATAAGCGCTTGATTAAGCTGTTTATCCAGAAGGCCATAATCTTATCAAGATTTCTAACATAGTTTTTTTAATTCTGATGTGTTTTACTGAGCAGGGATCATACATTTCCAAGACCAGCTGCATTAGCTGTATTTCAACTAGTTATGACCGTTGGTCATCTTTTCATTGGCATGGGATGGCCAGGTTCAATGTACGTTGGCAC
>Ga0315913_1010391_pt1 | contig 10737 bp, 6 predicted proteins | sample MpolsnodulesMG_FD_207736 | JGI IMG/M metagenome (GOLD analysis project Ga0315913, IMG submission 207736) | Medicago polymorpha root nodule microbial communities from Los Angeles, California, United States - small nodules | ecosystem: Host-associated > Plants > Roots > Nodule | place: USA... | reverse complement strand
ACTTCATTTTGTGTTTTTTTTTTTTTTTTACTTTTTGTCTAACGTGATTTTATTTTCATTTTTGTTAGGGTTGGAAAAACTTCGTTGATGAATCAGTATCCTTTGCGATTTTCTGATTTGATAATTTGATTCATTTTTTATTTTATTTTTTATTATTATTATTACTCATTTGATTTTAGTTTATTGCTTCATTTGCATGATTTTGGGTATGATTTTAGTTTATTACTTCATTTGCATGATTTTGGGTATGATTTTAGTTTATTACTTCATTTGCATGATTTTGGGTATTTGTAGTTTTTATTTCAATTGGGATGCATTTTTGGAGAGTGGAATTTATGATTGTGGTTGAGAATTTGTGTTTAGTTTAATTTTTACTATATCCGAATGCACATCTCGCCGAGATTTTTAATAGCGGTAATCATATCGTGGTTTTATCGCGATTTTCAAAATATCGCTGAGTGTTGTGGTTGTATCGTAGATTTTATCGCAATTTTCAATATCGCGTACGGATGCATTTTTGGAGATTTGAATTTAGAACTGTGGTTGAGAATTTGAGTTGAATATAATTTTTACTATATCGGAATGCACATCTCGGCGAGATTTTGAATCACGGTAATCATATCGTGGAGAGTTGTGGTTGTATTGTAGATTTTATCGCAATTTTCAATATCACATTGAGTTCTGGTTTTTACCGCGATTTTCAATACTGCGGATCTTTGTGGCCTCGATTACGATTGCTGGGAAATCGAAAACCCTAATGTCATAGCTTAGGATGTAGTCACGAAACTCTATTTAGTGGTTCATCGGAATTTTTTATATTGATGACAATTGGGGTAAAATACGTTATCGATTGCGATCGTGGAGAAATCCAGAACTCTAATGTTGAAGTTTAGATCGTAGTTGTGCACCGTTGTTTGAACTTTGTGTCTTACTTTAGAGTAGCTGAATTGTGGTAATGGGTTGTCACAATCTTTTATATTATGGAGAATTGTGTTTAAATCGCTGAGAAATCAAAAACCCTAATGTTGTAGTCGCAGACCTTTATTTAAAACGAATCTGGATCGTGGCAATGGTTAGTCGGGATCTTTCTGAGAATTGTAGTCAAACGGAGCCTCAATTGCAGTTGTTTAGAAATCATAAGCCATAATGTTGCAGATCAGACTGTAGTCGTAGACTTCTATTTGAAACCGTGTCTCATTTCAAAGCAGCTGAATTGCGGTAATGGTTCATCGTGATCTTTGATATTGCTGACAATTGTAGTTTAATGCATGGAGTTTAATGGCGGTTTCAATCAATGTCGTGGAGAAATAAAAAATCCCTATTGTTGCATCTTAGATTGTAGTCTCAGATCTTTATTTTAAACTGTATCACTTCAGAGCAGCTAAATACATTAATGAGCCATTAAAATTTAAAATAATAGAGGGCAAATACTATTTGGCATACTCAATGAATTGGCATGCTTAATGAATATTGGAGATTGGTAGGTAGAAGTGGTCCTTACGATTTTCTCTGAATCATTGGTAAATTATGGCTTTTTAGCACGACTCTAAAATGTATTGTTGTTTCTCTCTAGCATTGAATGTGGTTCGGCACAAAATTAGGGTGATACACATTTAATGTTGCTGAGTTTCTTTAAATATTACGCTTCTGTAAAACTTATGATTATTTGATTTAGATCGATTTAAGGTTATTCAAGGACTATTTTATTTTTCGAATATCGGCACATGTGGGCCATTAACTACTTGTATAGATATGTGCACAAGAAGTTCAGTCAGCAATATAAAGCTACAATCGGTGCTGACTTTGTAACCAAAGAATTGCAGATTGATGACCGACTAGTTACTCTACAAGTGGGTTTTCTAGTTCATTGTTATTTCAGTATTATTTTTTTATTGTGTTTAAGATTATTATAATTATAATGTAAATTATGTATATTTTAATGATTTATGTGTATGTGTTGTAGATATGGGACACTGCAGGGCAGGAGAGATTTCAAAGTCTTGGTGTTGCATTTTATAGAGGGGCCGATTGCTGTGTTCTCGTTTATGATGTTAATGTGATGAAGTCATTTGACACCCTTGATAACTGGCACGAGGAGTTTCTGAAACAGGTTTACTATGTCTCCTCTATTTTTCTAATTTTGTTACTCTCGGTGATTTGCATGGTAACACTCTTTCAAATGTTGAGTCCAAATAAAATTATAGGCTATACATGTAAAAAAAAAATAGATTCCTTTGAGTGCATTTGAGGTTTGTGAGACAAATTCTGAATATAAGCTGCTTTGAAATTATGATGACAATGGAGAACATCATTTCTTCATGTGTAGAGGATTAGTGTGAATACGGATTTTAAACTTGGCATTATAATTATTTATTGCCCCAGAAATTGATTTTGATTATTTCATATAGCTTTCATTTGTTAATTATATATGTAATAATAACTCGTGACCATGGTTATGCTGTATAGCACCTTCTCCAATAGTTTGTTGAGACAATTGTTGCATCTGAATGTTTCTTGTGACGTTAAACGATAACAAAAACATAGCTTAATTCTCCAGTATTTAGTTCTTACTTGTCTTGGACCTCTATTACCATCAAAGAGGAGGATTGGTTCTACATTTCCTCTTACAATGGTTATGAATGAATCAACGGAGAAAACAGTGAAGGAAACCAAATTGGATGAATAACCTAACAAACGAAATGGAAAACAGTGATGAACCACAGAGAAGGGTCAACTCCTTACTCTATACAACCCAGAAACCCACTCAGGAATTGCTTAACTCCCCAATCTGTTGCCTCCCTCTGAATAACTATTACTTCCCCCACATTACGTTATATCCTCCCCCCACATTATTAATACTTCCCCCAACAAGTTTCACCTTGTCCTCAATGTTAATGATGACTAAATCCAATAAGCTAGTATGGTCCCACTGTTTTTACGGACTCTGCCCATTATTATTTCACCAAAGAATGCCTTTTGCTTATGGGCTGGACCAAAATCTTCCCGTCCAGCAGCATAATACAGAGAAACATCTGCCTTTCCGGCATTCCGACTCTCTATGCTAAACTGTACCTAGCCCATTAATACTATAAGTTCATTTCATGGACAGCTTGGGCTTCCTCTACGTAGAATTTGGTTGGACTAGTAATCCGATTCTTAGAGGCCAAGTTTTCTCATTATTGGTGGTTTTGGCCCATTTGGTTTGGAACAGGGTCCAGTTGGTACCCATCAGATTTCACCGTTGTATCTTGTTTCCATCCTTCATTGGTTGCCTTAGTCAGCTTCCCTTTTTCCATTCTCTGCATGACAGCTTCTATCCGGCAGTTTTGCTAGTGGCTGAAGGGTCAGATTCTATATAAACCAAGGGCCCTTGCTCTCTGCACAAGCACTCCTTCACTTAGATTGATGCTAACCTGCACTCGCTCTAACTAACTCTGAACAATTTTAAACTATCAGAAACTAACCAGTGCCCTGTAACACATTACATGCTGTCAAAGTTTACTTGACTGGTGCCAATATCACCAAACAGGGTTTCAGCGCTTTGAGACAGCAGTACCTTAGATGAACTATTTTCTATGCTCTCATTTATATTTGGTTCGCTATACTAAGATATATGTTATTACGTTCATAGATTCTAAGAATCAGAGTGTGCTGCTAGTTTTTGGCTTTTTACTAAGATTCTGTTCTTTTGTTGTTATTTAGAAAGTCTGGATGTCCTTTTATTGTCTTACTGGAATTTCTATGAAGTAAATTATATAACCCGGAGGAAGGATATTTTTGGTGTGAATGACGCATTCAAATTCTTATTGAATCAAACATACCACAGCATAATTTGTTATGTAATTGAACTGCTATGGGTAGTAATTTTTCTGTTTGAAGGCATTTGAGCCCACCGGATGTTGAAGTTGTTGAGCTGACAAATTTTACTATTTTATGCATACTTTTCTGGTTCATTAATTATGGTTTTAATGTTGTGTCACAGGCAAACCCTTCTAATCCAAGCACTTTTCCATTTATATTGCTTGGAAACAAAGTTGATATTGATGGTGGGAATAGTCGAGTGGTAAGCAAATGCTATTGCAGTTATATAATTCTTCATCTCCTGCTCAAGGGTCTAATTATGTTCTATTCAGGTTTCTGATAAGAAAGCAAAGGAGTGGTGTGCCTCAAAAGGGAATATTCCTTACTTTGAGACATCTGCAAAGGAAGACTTGAATGTTGATGCTGCATTCCTACGTATTGCCAAGACCGCATTAGCCAATGAACGTGAGCAAGACATGTAAGATTTTAAGTTTTAAATTTAAATTTTGCTTATTTTTGTCCAATTATGTTTAGTTCCTAGACATTTTTCTTTAGTGTCTATGATAGAACATTAATGTGGCATTTGATCCATGTAGCCGATTCCACTTAGTGGGAGAAGGCTTGGTTGTTGTTGTAGACGAATACTGAAATGATGAATCATTTTATGCATCACACACCAGTTAGTAGTGTTGTGCAGCAGATAGAGTATAGGATTTCCTGGCTATCTTTTTATCTGTAATGTTTTTTATTTTTTTATTTTCCCTGAATACACATAGCTATAAATCACATGGCTTCTTTGGCTCTTTGCCTGAGTTTGATTGCCCAAAGGAAAAGATTATAATTACAGATAATCACTGTTTCTGCTATTTTTGTGATAGATACAATACTTACGTAGTTTTGCATTATTTTTAGGTTTTAGTGTTGGGCAAGGGTGATTGTGCCTCTTAACATTTAGTCTGGACTTCTGTTGTTACTAACCAATTGTTTGCATAAACTTTCACTTGGCAAGAAGTGTTGTCTTTCGAATTGTAACTTGTAATGAAGCTGCCAGTTAACATAGGGGACTCCCACTTGGGACAGTAGGATTTAACATAGGGGACTGCCAGTTAGGGCTTTATGCAGCTGCCCATTTCTCACTACTTGTGAAAAGGTTGATTGGTGAAGCTGGTAGTTAATATAGGGGACTCCCACTTGGGACAGTAGGAATAAGCACTTCAGAGTGAATGGCTCAGCTTCCACAGTTTGATTTTAAACTTTTCCCCATTAAATCTTATAAATTTGATCGTATGGTTTGATCTAATTCAATGATGTGGAATTTATTCATGTACTTTCTCGATTTCTTTCTTTCTTTTGGGGCCTAGTCTTATTGACTTTTCGTTAGTAACCAACTCCAAATATCCCCCATCAGTTAGGTTAGTTGGTCAGACATAGTTAGAAGAAATAAGACATGTCACCGAAAAATAAGAAAAGGGTTTTTGAATGAAAGGGAGAGGTGCCTAAGAATTTAAGAGGAAACTGGGGTCTTTTGGCATGATGCAGACCTTCAGTATTCTAGGTAGTTGATTGCTGTGTTTTGTGCTGTGATTGAGCCGTTACGGGATTGCGGCACAGATAAGTTACTGGCTACCATGGTGAGGCAAGGGCGTCATGCATGAAGGTGTAGGCGTGCAGTGAATAGCAAAATAATAATATAAACTTATAGTAAAATAATTACTTGTATGTATGTAGTATAAAATTATGTAGATATATAGTAAAATTATTTAGAATTAGACATAAATTATTGAAAGACAGGCCATCCTGCTACATGTTATCCCGGCTGTTGTCCGGGTTGTCTGGGATTGACAACTATGTTGAATATTTGTTGTGTTTCATTCCATAATTAGGGTAAAGATTCACTTCATGATTTCTAATAAAATACCATGTTACTGTCACCTTTCTTTGTATCAGATAAGAGATTTTAACAGATGCTTGCTTAACTGATTTCAATATTTCATTATGCCTTGCAGATATTTTCAACCTATTCCGGAGCCTGTTGTTCCGGAGAATGAGCAGAGGGGTGGGTGTGCATGCTGACCAGAATTTCTCTCCAATGTGTTGGCTCAAATTCTTCAATTCTTTTTGGTTTCATTAGATCACTCCCTCCTCTCTTTGTACACTCCACATGAGATGCTTGAGTAAATCATGTTTGCCCTTGATGTTGCCGTTGTAGTTCTGTTTACTTGCGGTTCAACTTTAGAATGTTGCATTCGTAGGAAAGAATATTAAATTGGTTTTGTTAGGCGTATATTATCATTTTTGAAATTTACATCGAATACTGTTTTGTCGAAACAAGAGATCGTAATTGTTGGTAGTGATAGCAAAATTAGGTGTATTGGAAGTTCTTGATGAAAAACCAAACCTTACAATGGATGGCATTTTTCTCCCAATTGAACACAAGTTTGGTTTTTCTCCTATTTGAAAGACAATAACAATTTTTTCCCTAAAAACACATACCTCAAGACTATAAAATGGAAGATGACAAAAGTTTTATTTTGGGTAGACAAATATTAATAAGTTAATGGTTAGGTTAATTTTCAGGGATCAAACTCTAAACCTTCTTATATCTCATTTGTGTCATTTAACTCACCAACCTAGTTATTATAGTTGAAACAAATATTGATAAAACTGTCATTTTCACGTGTTTTTAAGAAAAAGAAAAAAATTGATGTGAGAAAAGCAATTTATATATTAATCAACCCAGAAATTAGAATAACTATAGGTCCACTCTACTCTAAACAACAATGTCAGCAAGAACCCTACATTATAACATCAAATTCTATCATAATTTGTAATTTCAAAAACCTAACCTAAAAAGTTTTGCTAAAATTATGAAAACTAACACCCTAAGCAACCTACATTGCATGTAAATAGGATTAAGATGACTTACTTGTTATTTTGTTTAAGCAAATTGGATGATTTTCGTGCAAATGAGGTTTGGGTGATTTTGGATTTAACTTTGAAGTTGTTTTGCATGTGTTACTATAATCAGAAACTGTAGTTTCGTTGTTCTTAAGATACAGATCGCAGCGGCAGTTAACTACCACTGATGCCAGCGGCAGTTAACTGCTGTCGGTTTGGACAACGGTAGTTAATTACCGCTGGAGGTAATTAGGAAATTTCTATGTGTTATTAGGAAGATATTAAAGTCAAAAAAGCAATTTTCTTAATTAATTTGCCAATCTTTACTTCAAAATATCCACATTCTCTTTTTTTCTACTCGTACTAAGCTACTTAATGGAAGATTATAAATTAATCTGTTATTCATTGGATGCATGCGATAACATATCTACTGCCATGTTTTTTAATGAATTTTTGTTTGAAACTATTTTTCAAATACATTTTATTGTTAAGTCATAAAAACACATTTTATATTTTTGTTTGACAATATTTTGTTTGTTACATACTATGTTATTATTATTTGAATGCATTTTCGATAAAGTCCAAAAGAAACAATCAAATTATTTAAAACTTGATATTATGAATGAGAGGATGCCGAGTATCAAGATCCTATACAATAGAAAGATAGAATGTATAATGATCTCTAGAGTCATTACAAAGAAAAAATTGAATAAAAGGTGAATGAAATTGTACATAAGTGTGTTTCTGTATATAATTTAGTTGGAGTAAATAACTCTTAACCAACCTAATAATTCTAGTTAACTTATCAACTAACTATAGTTGATTAACTATATTGTAATTCTTAATGTGCACCTTTCAAACTAATCCTCACTTATAGGCATTATATTCTCCTCATCACACATTTCAATCTCTTATCATTCCATAAGCCTATCAAACATAGCTATTTTTTTTCACTGACAAATTCTTTTCACTCTCCCATGTATTGTGTTCCACCATATGATTTCCATGATTTCGGCTTGGTTGCATTTTGTATTGTTCTATATAGCCCTACTCCTTCCAATTTCCATGCTGCATTAAATGTATCATACAACTCGTCTTCCTTCTTAATCGAGTGTGCTTGCACTTGTCACCAATGGTTCCATGAAAATCGGAAGATAAAAAGACTTTATCTTCCTATTTCCATGAAGTCATTGGTGACAAACGCAAGCTTCCTTCCTCTTCAACATCGTACTCAAAGGCAGATCTATTCCGGTACGAGGTTGTGCTTATACACCATTAATTTTTTATATTTGCACAAGTTATTCATTGTTATTACTATATGACTATTGATATATCAACATGAAAATTTGAACAATCTATGGGACAACTTATAAAAAATCACACCAAAAATTTATAATAGCTTTCTCTCGACCAAATTAACACTTGTTTTTAATGTGTTTTTATAAGTTGTCTCACAAGTTGTTCAATTTAATGTTAAAATATCAATACTTTTTTCAATTTACATGCCAGACCCCAAGTGCATCTCTCTCACCTCATAGGGCTCCACTTTTTTCCACAAGAGAAGCAGGGCTGGCCCATAGCCCATCGAGGCTGGGCTATGGCACCGGGCCTCCAAGTTTTTGGGCCCCAATTTTTTTTATATATTTTTTATATATTTAAGACACTAAATAATGGTAATATATCTGTTAAAAGCGAATTATATCAATTTGTTTAGTGTGCTTCAGTCGCGCGGCTAGTTTGTGTTGAGTGAGAGATCGTGTGTTCAAGTCCCACCAAAGTGTGGTTTTTGATAATTTTTCTTAAAATGACTTTTTTTTTTTGGGGCCCATATTTTTTATTTTTTTTGCATTCCTTATAAAACTAAAACCGGGCGTATGAATTTGTTAAGACGGCCCTGAAGAGAAGTGCTAATAAAAATAATCGTTCTGAATTTGTTTTAAAGAAAAGTGCTACTAAGCTAAAATACAAATTATGTATCTCAGTTACATAATAGATCATGATTATTATTTTTAATTTATTTTACTTTTTTCTTTATATTATTCTTTTGCCTTTAGATACTCATAATCTACTGCATCTTGTAACTATAATTGATAAATACTAAATTTTACAATTTGTCAAAAAAATAATAAAAAATAATACAGGTTAAATATTTTTAGAACACATTTTGTTTGATATATATGTGCTAAAAAATGTATTTGATCTTAGCGACACTTAAATCATTACTCTGGAGAATAAATAATTAATATGAGAAAAAAATGGTGATATAAAAACAAATTTAAAGGCAGAAGCATACCTTTTCGGCACAACAGATGAAGTCTCTGTAACCGTCACTAGAGCCAGGGACGATACGAACAACCCGCAAGGTTGGATGAGCGGTCATGTAGTTGAAATTTTGGGAGCAACTGTAAACGTAACCATCACCAGAGCTAAAAGCGTCGGAGATTCAAACATTATGGTAATGTCTGAATCCTCAATGCTTCTAGCTCAGTAATGTTTACAGTTGCTCCCCAACCTTCAATTATAGTTACAATCATCTCCCCTCCAACACTAAGGATTGTCCATTCATCTGATGTAGAGTCGTCTCTAACTTTGGTGACCGTTACAGTGACTTCACCCGTTGTGCCGGAAATGTTTGTTTTTAGCTTTAAATTTGTTTTTTTTTTCAACATTTTTTCTAACTTTAATTATTTATGCGCAATGATTTACGGGTTGCTAAGATCAAATACTTTTTTTAGGACACATTTATAATAAACATAATGCTATCTAAAACTGAATGTTAGGTAATAAAAGTGAAATGAAAACCTCACTATGCGTTAACCATGATCGTAACTCAAGTACAGAACTTGAAAGAATAGTTGTATAAATCGCAATAATATGTTTTAAACTATTGCAATTTCTTTTCATCTTTCGAAAAAGGCTTTATAGATGGCAAGAATTACTCAAATGATTTTTATTTCTAATCAAATTTATATTTATTGTGACACATTTGATGGCGGACTAGGGTTGAAAGTGTTCGTATCTATGAACATGTTTCGAAATCAGACAAAATTTTGAAGTTCAAAATTTAGTCATTCATCACTTTTGTGTTCTACTCGAGCTTGTATGGTGTCTCTAACTTAATTAAATATCAATACAACCTAAAAACTTCTTCTTTCCCACCACCCTTCTCTCATGCCCTATAGTATTTCGGGTTTTAGGTGTTCGAAATCAAATGTGAGTGATTATGTTTCACATCAATTAGAAATAGAGGAAATGTTAGATATATAAGAGAGGAGACCCATATACCTGATGCTAAGGGTTTTGGGTGGAGATGTGGTGTCAAGTCTCTTAGTTGTTCTAAACGTTTACCCCATTGCCGCTTTCGACGTTCCCCGAACTCCCCAACATTAGGTTGCGAAACGTTTAAAAAACATTTCAAACCCATTTTTTTGGATTTTAAGATCTAAATGGTAGGGGACGAAAGCAGTTAGAGGGTTGAAAAGAATTCACTACAATGACTCACTTAATTCAGATTCTTCAAGCCCTTACTTCTAGAGATCATTTTAGACACAGGCATTGTTCTTGTATAACATAGTTGAATGATCTCTATCATTGACTATGAGTTCCTAAATTATTTCAAAGAGTATTAAGTGATTGAGGTCATCAAATACAAACTTATTTGAACTTCAAAGACTATTATTAAGTGAGTGAGGTGATCAAAAGCTAAGTTGCCTAAATGATTCAAATAGCGTTAATGACCTATGCTTGATGAATCTTGCACAAAAAAACAAATACTAGAGTGGACAAGGATGGTTAACACTCCACAACCATTATAATTTTTTAAAGAATATTATAAAAATTGAACGCACGAAAATGTTTATTATAAGAAAAATATATAATACAATTTTTTTTTGAAGGAATAAATATAATACAATTGGTCTCATGAGCTTAGCCCAGTTGATAGGACACCTCACTTATTCACCTTATAAGGTGAATTCTAACCACTAGGTTACTGACAAAATAAAATAAAATATATATATATATATATATATATATATA
>Ga0315913_1010386_pt1 | contig 10741 bp, 6 predicted proteins | sample MpolsnodulesMG_FD_207736 | JGI IMG/M metagenome (GOLD analysis project Ga0315913, IMG submission 207736) | Medicago polymorpha root nodule microbial communities from Los Angeles, California, United States - small nodules | ecosystem: Host-associated > Plants > Roots > Nodule | place: USA... | reverse complement strand
AAATGTTCGAATATATTTAAATAAAAATGAATTGAACAATAAACTAAAAGCTAACTGTAGAAGTCAAAAATTACGAATTCTAGTTTTAACTAGAATCAATTCTACAAGCAAATTGATTCTATTTTAAAATATTTGAACATGTTAAAATGAATTATGTTAAGCTAGAATCCAAACATACATTTAATAAGCTTTAGTCAAGGACAAATATTTCAAGAGAGTTTAGTTCGAATTCAAGCCAACAATGATTTTTTGGTCAGATTTAGCTAACTATGATTAAGTTTCAAATTATTAAATCAGTTCTCCTAATAATAAAAAAACGTTAACTTCATATTTAGTATCATGAATTTGACAAAATCACGATAATACATTATAATTTTGCAAAATCTACAATTGTGTAACTTTTACAAAATCAATGTGATCGTCAATAACATAGAAGAAAAATTCAATTTCCTAGTGTGAACTGTGAACCGTGGAATTTTTCTCTTTGTTTTTAGGGTAAAAGAGATATTGGTTGTTAGAGAGTACTAGTTTTGCATAGAGGAGTAAGTAGTAGAGGTCCCGCTTTCACTTTTCCTTTGAAAACTTCTCAAAACAGATGCATTGGGAGAGTCCAATAAGCCAGAGGAGCACAGTCTGGTTCTGCCAGTGTTTTGCAGTTACAGATTCATTAAAAATGTTTTAGCATTCAGATTCAGATTCTTCTTCTGAAATCTTTTTACTTTTTGGCAAACTGTGGTCCTATATTAAGGGTACATTGCAATTTAGTCCTATGTAATTTCACTTATTTCTATTTTTTTCATACATAAACTTAGTTTTTAACATAATAACTCCTAGTTAGATATTGTAAAATGTAACACTATTATTTTTGTTAAATTCATAGTTGAGAATATGTATGTAATTAAGAAAGCATGATGGTGTTGGTTTTAACAAAAGAACGTGAAATTTAAGTACATTACTTTACTTTAAATGTGATTAGTTACCACGAATCTGGTTCCTTCGAGGACATCAGATGAAATTGAAACAATATAGAGTTGCAAAGAATATGAACTTTCACTCGCAATTCGGCCTGAAATCCAATTCCACTGCCGTGCGTGGGAGATTTCTGGTAAATACAAATTAGTATTTATAAATTCTGCCACTAACCATCCAATATTATCCATACATAAGAAAAATAAATTGCCTTGATAAAGCTACTAAGAACTGTGTTCTTACATTTGTTGGAACGTCCTCTACACAATTTCTTCAAATGTAATATTGTAGATAAAGCTACTTTTCAGCAAAATCGTGTGAGAGATGGTGATCAAGGTCGTTTTGTTACAAGCGTGGAATATGATGTCACATGACATTTCAAGTAGTTGACTATGTTAAGCTTGAAATTTATATTTCTATACATCTTTTCAATGGATCATAGTTTCTGGTTTGAGAAATGTCATATTTAAATTAGATTGCAAACAAGTGGTTGATGATATTCATGCAAAACCTATTAGGTCAAAATATGACTCTATCATAGATGATTATAGAGTTATATATATTATCTAGACACATCATGTTGAGTTAAAAAAAAATATGTTGCTCAGAGGATAACATATATATGAAGTTCAAGATTTTATACTTCACATTTTCAAATTGATTTTACAATCTCATGCATGTTAACCCCACCTCCAATATGGTTTACAGTATGATAATTGCTTGACAAGCAAATAATTAAAATCGAAAGAAAATCCACCACCAATATACTCATATGTGCATGATGAATCTAATGGTGGGTCCGAAGTTGGATGAGTATTTAATTAAAATGAATGATATAGAAAGATGGAGTTTGAAATAGAGTTGAGAAAGTAACAAAATCAACATGAACTGTATGAATAATTTTACTGATGGTTAAGTACTTATGGAATGAAGGAACTTTGGTTTTGATTTATGTAAAAAAAAAATATTTAATTTTCATCTCTAATTTTTCTGACTAAATTTTTTTCTCTAAAATTTGAAATTGGTTGTATAATTAATTAGTAAATAAATTTTACTTTTTGTATTTTTTTTAATTGTATGAGATTATTAGGTGTTGTAACTTTCTATTAATAAATGTATAAATAGTTAACAGACTCACATTATAAATAATAATAATAGCCAGAGATGAAATTAAAAATTGTTTTACATAAATTTCAACCCATTCATACTTCATATGCCTCACTTCTATGAGTTTGCTTTGGTCTCTTGGATGTAATTCAAAATCTTTCCATGCCATGTGCAATCCCACATTGAAGGGTTCAGTCTCCGATTAACCCTGGCTGCAAAATACTACAATACAATAATATCCTTTCTTATTTTATCGTTCATAATGTCAATGATGCATGCAACAATGTCATGGTCACAACAAGACAATAGATGCCCCACTTAGTCTTACATAGCTTCAGATTCAAATTGGTTTGAACAAGTTACCCCTAAAGTTACCGCCAAGCACTTCCACTCAAGTTACCGCGAAGTACTTTTAAAATGAAGCATGAACCAACACATGATGCATGTGTTCACACCACATTTATAGGTATGATGTAAGGTCTTTCAAAAAAAAAAAAGGTATGATGTAAGGTGAATATTTATGCTTTGACTTAGAAAAGTTCCAAGTTCACTTCAATATGATTGTTTTTCCTTGCAGGAAGAAAAAGGGTAAAGATGTCAACAAAGGTGATTCAATTGGTAGGAATTCTACTAATATTGTTTGAATTTCACCATTATATGATGGAAGATTTTATTGTTGAGTAAAATGACAAAATTGATTTTGAAATTTTTTAATGTTTTTCAATAGAATTGATTTTGTCTCATAATTGATAAGTTGAAATTATGATTTATAGATTTTGACTACAAATGCAATTTTTACTCTTTAAACTATAGTTCAACTCGTTTTACGGACACGTAGCCAAATTATAAACATTTCACATTAAATTCACTTTTAATTAACTTTAAAAAATTAGTTCATTGAAAATTAAGTTTTGTGACAGTAAAACCCAACATATTGTAGCATTATTTGAGCCTTCAAATGTTTGCGATTAAGATAATAAATTCACAAGATTTTTTTTGGTTATAAAAAATTAAGATGACGGGATGGTGTCTAAATCCAAGGTAAAGAAAATCTTTAGACTAAATAAAAGCTTACAAATTATATAAATTCACAAGTTTGCCACACTAAAATATTACTTTTAATTGATAGAAAAAGGGCAGAGTTAAAATAATGAAGGGAGCACTATTTCCTAGTTTGATTGGGAATAGGACAAGATGGGGTATCATGAGTGATGGCTCTACAATTTAAGGACACCGCAAGCAATAATTTCACCACATGAAGCGTGGCGAAGGACAAGGGATACAATGAAGGAAAAAAAATTCACTAAAACAATAATGTGGTGGTAGTAAAGGCAAACTTTCCCCACCAATATATTGATATGTAAGAAATTGGTTGGATTCTTTCCATGATCCATCATCACTCTACTCAAACCCCTTGTCACATGTATCTTTCAATTCAATCCACTACCGTCTTTCACTATCTTTTTTGCAATTCATATCACTTAATTTTAAGCACTAAGTTTAATTAAAACCACATTGATCCCACCTTAGATTTTGTACACCACTTAATATGCACAAAATGGAGGGAAACATTATTCCCCCTTACCATTTTCTCCACTTAATGATTTATAGTATGAGACAACTCCAAGAGTTCAAGTTACCTTACTTATTGTGTGTATGCAAGGTGCCTTATAATTACATGAATGCATGAAGAAATAATAATAGCTTCCAAAACTGTATGCATGTAAGTAGCATAACTACATGTCACATGTTAGTATTTTTTTGGTTTCACCACACATGTTAGTACATTAATTGATTGCCGTACTGATACAGTATAGTATAGTCACAAAATTAAAGAAAATTCCCTTCAAAAAATAAAGAAAATTGATATTTCCAAATGGATATATGTGGGGTTGTACTCTGATAAAAATCTGAATAAGTCATCGGGTTAGAATTTAGGGTGGCAATATGGCATTTACCAAAGTCTATTATTAAAGTTGTCTATGATAGAGCACACTGGATCAAATTAATCAGTCAATTTATACGAGATCATTTAAAGAATGAAGAAAAAAAAAAGTTAGAAATCAGCCAAAATCAATTTGACTGTGAAGAAAAGCTTAGATTGATGTGCAAGATTCAACCGTTAATCAATGATCCATTATGGACAACTTTACCACTTGCCAATGTTAAATTCCAACCAAGACTTAATCTAGTCTATTGTCTAATAAAGTTTATATTTAAAATATGTTTTGGTCTTTTTAAAAGTATGACTTGATCTTAATTAAGTCATTTAAAGAGGTCAATAAGATTATAATTAAAACGATTAAGTCTTTTTAAAGGTGGACTAGCCTACCACTAAAGAGGTCAATAATTTTATAACTAAAAAAGTTTGTCATTAATTTAATATACCAATTTTAATATATTCCCTTTGTCTTAATCCTATGATATTCTTAAGAAATGAGACTTATAATCTAAAGTTCGTTCATGAGATAATAAGTAAAGTATGACTAAAGATTGTTTCAATCAAAAATCAAATTCAAATTATTCCAAACACTTCATGTTTAATTTGAGCTCATTATCCACTTAACTCAATTACATCAATTCTAATATGATAACAATAATGTGCATTATTACAGCAATCACTTAGATCTAGTTGGATTGCGTCAAGTAGGTAGAAATAAATTTTGTGGTCCTATTTCAAAACTGGACCCCCAGATTTTCAATATTATGGCATAGGGACATCATGCATGCATTTCCTTCCTTAACCATCTCAAAGATACAGAAATTAGAAAATATTTTAGCTTGTAAAATTATCTTGAGACATCCATTTCCTTCCCCTTTTCATTAATGATTTATTAATTTTTTTCCTAGACTTAGCAACATGCTTTAAACACACGGTGGTTGCGGTGAAAAAGGAACCAAGCCTATGCCTTAGGCTTCACCTTGTACCACCTATTGGTCATTAGTAAAGTGTACAGATACCTAAGTGTCTCTTTCATTTAAGATCCGGTATTTATGAGGTACTCTCATTGGAGAGCAATGATTTTGAGTACTTAATAAGATCAATGTCTACATTAAACATTTACTCTTAAGTGTGACCCGCCAATATTTATCATTAAAATAAATGGTTTTGACAAAACAACCAATCTATCTATAATCTACAATGTTCAAATGGCGCCTATAACATGAAAGACATCAACTCCATCTAATTGTTTCATTAACATTTTAGAGTCTTGAATAATTGAATCAATAGAAGCCACAACAAGTTCTGAATTTATGCATTTTATAACAGCTGCTGCATCAGAAGCAACAAGTTTGATAAATAATTTTGTAGCTCATAAAATAAATAAAAATCATGAGGATTAGTAATTCATGTCTCTAATAATTTTGCATAATGCTCCAAAAATTCTGAACTTAGACATGCTAAAACGTTAAATTTGGTAGCTAGTTTTGTATTATACTTTGAAATACAGCCAATTTTACTAGAAGATGAGGATGTTGAATGGATCAGAAACACAGTATCTACATACCGTTAAACATTCCTTGCATGTTTCGAACATTTTTGTGCGGTGAGATTTTCTTTCATACATGAAAATATGAATTTCCATGCATAAAGTTACTTAAATAATTTCACTCAGTTTGAATATGCCTCATTAACATTATTGGTTGCTGGTTTCAGTATCACGAACCTTTTTGTTGATACCACTATTACCAAACTAAAAATTCTACTAATTACCAATATTTTCTGGTATGACTGCATTTGAGTAACACCTCATTTAAGAAAGTAGAATCATTGTCCCTAAACTAATATTGATTATGGTCTATGATATTAAGTGTTTGATCGAACGCTGCTTCCCCTCGCCCTTGCTACTAAAATACCCTCCATGTTTCCGGAAGTGTGCATCTGAAGCGGACAATTTGTCTGTAAGTATGCATACATCTGAATTGATGTTGGGGATGGGAAGAGTAGCCCCCTTTGGCCAGGCCATGCAAATAACTTGGGCAACAAGCTTTCTAACTCACAAGGGTATGCAAACATAATAGATGAGAGGGTTAAATTTTGAGGATAGATTAGTTACATCAATTGTGTTCATTTCACCAAGTACATACCAATGAGAAGGTCTGAGCCATCATAAGATACAGTAGGCAGGAATTTACTATACATAAATTTTACACAATCCCTGATATTGAATAGCATTGTTTACAATTAACATTTCATCATCAATTGGAGTTACTTACAATAACCTATTTGTGAGGATTTTTCTCTTTGCTTTTTCGGCTGAACAAAGAGAATCATAGCGTGTCTGGCATCACACACAGGAATGCAGAGCAACCGCCAGACTAACTCATGATTCTAAGAGGAACTTAGATACTGACGCCATTCGTCAGGTGTCCCCTTTCTTGCGGTCAGAACTCTTAAAGCTGCTGCAGTTAGAGGTATGGCGAGAATGTCATAGTCCTTCGGTTTCTGAATAACAAGAGTAAGATTCTTCTTATTTGTGAAAATGGAAACATCAAAAACCATGAATATGCTAAAATAGGTAGAGTAGTATGCGACAATGTAATTGAAAGTTGGAACTTTTAACATTGGCCACCCTTCCTTGGTAGCTAACTTGTAGCCTTTTGATGCTAAGGCGTCATACAAAGAAAGCGTATTCATTGTTGTTTGTTAAGATGGAAATACCTTTGGGACCTTCATCAACTTCATTTTTGCCTCCTCTAAGGACTTTCTACCTTTCTTGGAGTTGCATTTAGAACAAGCAGTCACCTGTATCAGAAAAGATTGATAAAGAAAAATGTCGCAAATACTATCCTAATTAGAATCAAGAATATCTATACTAATATTATGCATTCTTAAAGGTTGAGTTCGCTTCTGTTTGCATTTATTCATGTTAACAGAGGCTTTCTGTTTCAACTCGCATAATTATTTTTCAAATCTCAATTTAGTTTTTCAGTCAGCTTGAAGTCAAATCAAGTACTACAATAAGCTAGGGTTTATTTTCTTCCATAACGAACACAGTGTTTTTCAAGACACATAGATGATCAAAATTTATTCCTGAAAAAAAAAATATTTTGGGTTAACCTGCCCAAAAAGTGACAAAGCAATTCTCTTAAGCCTTCTCTCTATCTATAATTTATGTTCTTCAACCTAACGTAAAACAAATCAATTGTGGAACCAATGCTTCGGACAAAACCTAGCTCCTCATTTTCCATGAAAAGCTTTAGACAAAAGATTAATAGATAAAGATCAATTGCAAACACACACTTGTCAATAATTCATACAAAATGTTTTCATAAAATCTGCTGAATACATATAAGTAATTATAATTGTGATCTTGCATAATAAATTTTAGAAAAGTAGGACAACAATAAATAATCAAATAGTCAGTATTTTCTTTATTGAAAAGATTATCTTACTAGATTTTCCCATGTCCATTCTCCACCTAGTGCTGCTGGCACAACATGATCGATGGTCAAATTCTCATGCGAAGAGCAATACCTGTTGTTTTCGGATGGGAATCTCATGTCAATGCAAGGACTTCAATATCTACTAACCCAATGGCTAAAAAAAACACAAATTTGTTTCTTCTGACGATGATAACTCCATAAAAATGAAATATTGAGAAGGGGTCTAGAGCTTGTTATATCCATTATACACAGTTCTAAACTATAGAAGCATGAGATTTGTGCTAGTTAAGGGATTCCAGAAGGAGCAAATAATCAAATACATATCAACAAAGTCAAATAAAAAGGATCTATAATTTTCTCGTTTAACCTACCTTGCCTTTTACGTTGTGAAGTAAAGAGTACCTATGAGTTCTGATTAATAAAATAGTAGCTTTTTCCTTATTTAATTAGGATTACTGACAAAACCATTTAATCTTATCTTTCTTTTCTCTTTTGAATGGCAGATGTTAATTGGTTGTTAGATTAGTTTTTTCTCTTTCATCTGGGTTTGAACCCAGGACCTCCAACTCCATATCCCTTAGCTCAAATTTGAAATAAAAGTTCAGCAGAGAGCACTTACTGGCAGGTGTAATTGTCTCTAAACAGTATATTTTTCCGACTAAGGCTGTTCTTGACCACTCTTCTTCTTTTAATAACCTGAAGTAAATGACGAACCTGCACCAAAATTAAATATATGTTGAGCTTATCTGTATTAGAGTAGACAAATTACAAGAAAAACATTCAACAGTCATTGCTTGATGTTATTATTACCAGATAGTGGCACTTGTAAACAGCAGTTAGAGGGTTAGAAGTTAGTTCATTTCTGGTTAGTTAGAAAGTTTCTCATTTCCCCTTCATACCTTCAAATGTATATCTTGGGCATATTCAAGTGTGACGGGATATGTAGCTTATGATCTCAGCACCAATTAGATGCTAGTTCAGAAATGTAAGCTTTCACGACCTAGAACCAGACTAAACATCTAGTTTCCTTTCTTCATCCAAATATGTCCTCACACCTTCTGACTATCCTTCACTTGTTCCTGTTGCAACCAGAAAATCTACCGTAACCAAAAGAAAATCTTCTCATCTTGTGGATTATTGCTGCAACTTTGCCTCATCTACATTAGCTTATCCTATCTCTGCCTTGTCCACTCTTAATTTTATTCTCTTTACTAAGATCCAGCCGCAAGTGGTATGAAAGGTATTCATCTCTCTTCCTTCAATGTGAATATGTTCAGTCAAATTCACATCGTTCAAGTTCAGTCACCATGTTGTTGATTCACTTATTGCTCACCTCATCTATGTAGATGATATTGTTCTCACTCGCAACTCATTGCATGAGTTTGGGATCATTAAATCAGTCCTGCCCTTTGAGTTTGGCATAAGAAAAATTAGGGTCTGAAACTTTTCCTTGGGCTTGAGGTGAGAATGCTCACTCATTCAAAGGAATTTCTTTTATGTCATAAGCAATATTGTCTTGAGGTACTTGCTGAGTGTGGCGTCCTCCGTTGCAAACCAGATAGTACACCGCTAGAACCAGGTATCCATCTACATCCAGCCATTAGTCCACCATGTCTTATCTTCCAGGTTATGGTCACACAGAAGTTGAGCAAATTCCTTCCTAGAACAACTATGTTGCATTTCAAAGCTGCACGTAGGGTGTTGAGGTATTTGAAAGGTTGCCTTGGAAGAGGCATTTTTTTCCTTGGACTTCATCTCTTCAGCATATGGGGTATTTGCAATGCAGATTGGGGGGATGTTCGGATACTCTAAGATCTATGATTGTCAAGTGTTTCTTTCTAGGTGATTCCCACATTTGCCAGAAATCCAATAAGCAAACAATAGTTGCAAGGTCCTCCTCGAGTCCGAATATCGTGCATCTGTTTGTGGCATTTGCAAGTTGCAATGGCTTAGCTATTTCCCGAATGATCTTCATATTAGCATTTGGATGTAGATTGTCACGTTGTTTGCGAGAAGCCGGCAGCTCATTTGGTGGACTAAAGTACATCGAATGTGTATTAACATTTGCCTATAAAAAAAAACTCTGGCCTCATCAAATTACTCCCTCTTCCTTCCACCAATTAAACAGTAAACCTGTTCACCAAACCCTGCTACCTCAACTTTTCCACTATCTAATCCCTAAGCCGAACATGGTTGACATCTATCAATCCTCAGCTTGCAGGAGATATTACCAGATAGTTCCACAAGCACACAGTAAGCGGGTTAGACGTTAGTTCAGTTAGTTTGCTTCTGATCAGTTGTTAGATGGTTGCCAACTTCCCTCAAAGATACTCTTAGGTATTGTATGTGTGCGTCCACGTGCTCGAAGAACCATTTTTTCAAAAAGAATGAGATGATGAGTCATTCTCTTTTCATTTGTAACTTGGAATCATTTTATTACAAAATACAACAATATAAATGTTGATGTAAAAATAGAAGCAGTGGTTTTAGAATGGTAAAGAAGTGCTAGAAATATTAATAAACATAAAGTATAGCTGTGAACATACCCTTAAGACAGCTGGTATATAGAAAGATCCACTGGGGGAGTTCACAGTCTTATCATAATACTCTAGTACATCAGCCTGTATAAAACCAATCATAACTAGATAAACATTTATTGTATAAAAAGAAAAGGAAAGTTAAATGTTCTTGTTGTGAAACAGTTTTTGTGTCTGTTTTCGAAAGTGCACACACACTGAACATAGAGGACTGGGAAATGACACAGCTTTAAATTGAATAAATCAACTACAAATCAATCAAAGAGAAGCTAAGCAAAATCTAAGCTCAGCTGAATGGAACTAACAGATGCATTAAGATGAAGTAAATAGCAAGTACTATACAACAAATTAACATGATATAGTATCACTTAGCTAGTATCGCCCCCGTTTTTTAAACTATATATGCATTCATGTCAATCTCAACTATGAATCGCATTAAAATAGCATAATTCGATACAAATGAATAAGTTGAGCTAAGAAATCTGACCTTCTCCATAAACTCTAAACAAATGGCACGCTTCCAGCATACAACATTAACTGGCCTGGAGCATGATGATAGCAGTCAGAACCATAAGCAAACAACTCAGCAGAAGTCTTGAATATTGGTGACTATACAACAAAAAATATCATGTTATAATTTCATATTATCTACACACACATCACTGAAGAAATGCATAATTGACCAACTCATTATCAATTTTGTTTTTATGTTAATGAAATCATATAAGCTTGGAAAATAA
>Ga0315913_1010385_pt1 | contig 10741 bp, 6 predicted proteins | sample MpolsnodulesMG_FD_207736 | JGI IMG/M metagenome (GOLD analysis project Ga0315913, IMG submission 207736) | Medicago polymorpha root nodule microbial communities from Los Angeles, California, United States - small nodules | ecosystem: Host-associated > Plants > Roots > Nodule | place: USA... | reverse complement strand
CTTCCTCATGGTGGTCGAATATTTCCCTTCCAGGGGGTGATAGGGAGGCTAGTGGGGACTGGTTTTCAGAGGGTCTTGTTAGGGTGATCGAGAACGGTCTCTCGGCTCAATTCTAGCATGATCCTTGGTGTGCGAAGATCCTCCTCAGACTTAGGTTATGTCGACTTTTCCAGCTTTCTCTCCAGCCGAGGGGGGGTAGAGTGGGGGAGTTGGGAGCTTGGGCGGGGAGTGTGTAACAGCCCAATTTTTCATTAGATTTGTTTTTAATTATTTAATATGTGTTCATATGTGATTAATTGCCTCTGTGTGTATTTTAGGTTAGGATTAGTGGATTTCGGTGTTAGAAGGGTATTATAGGCATTTTAGACTCAGGGGTATTTTGGTCATTTTGTGAGCAAGGGTAAATTAGTAAATTCATGGTGAGGGTAATTTTTAGTGTTTCAAGTGAGAACCATTATTTTAATAAGTTACTATTCGATGGTGGTAATTAGTTTTGAACTGGTAATTATTTGGTAACTTTTAACCGTAAGTGGATAAAAACTTTGGGAGTTAGTTTATAAGAGTTTTGAGCTCATTAGACTTTTAAGGGTTAAGCTCATTAGTGTGGATACTATTTAAACTTTAGTCATTAAGAGAATGAATTCTGCTCTTTACCCAAACAGTTTTGCTCATTCCCAAAGTAAATGACGGATATACCCCTATGTAAGTTAACTCACGCTGCGTGAGTTAAGTTAGTTAAGAGCAAAACACAGCAACACAGTTCCTCATTTCCAACTTCTGCCAAACACGAAAATTTCACACCCAAATTCGAATTTCATCAATCTTGCGCCATTCAAAGCCAAATTCGTCCACAATATCAAGTAAGTGATTATTATCCTACTTCTTTGCGTTATTTTGGTTGAAACTTTTCGAATTTTTGTAAAAAATTTACATTTTTAGGTTTTTTAAAATTTTGCTTGCATATTATAGATTATGATTGTTAGTGGTGATTTAACTTAGGAATTGTTGTTTAGGGTACAATGTGGTAGTTTAGGGTTTAGAAATTGTTAGATTACATAGTTGTTTGAAAATTGCACACTACGTGTTCGGTGAAATGTCTCAATGATAATTTTTTTGTTTTTTTGGATTGTTAATGATGTAATTAGTTAGAGCTATGTTTGTTAATGTTGATTATAGTTAATTTGACTGCAATGTGGTAGTTCATGGATTCAAATGACATTGTCGATATTATAGTGTTGTTGTTGTATTATTAAAGATGATAGTGTCGAAATTTTATGTCCGTGTGAAAATGTGTTAAAGATTTTTTGCTTTTTGTGCAGATATGTCTGAGCAGGAGAGGAATGACAGTTTTAGGGCAGGGAGGCGTGCCCCTACTAGTAGTGCACGGAAGGAGAAGCAAGCACTACACCCTCCGGCTGATCGAGGTCGAGGGAGAGTGGGGGCCACGAGACTTGCTACTGTAGATGCTACAGGGGGATCGACGTCACAGACGGCTCCATCCCAGATAATGGACACAGTACCAGCAAGAGCAGCATTATCACGAGCAGGCGTATCAGGAGCAGCATTATCAAGAGCAGCCTGAATTTCAGCCGGGTTATCAGTATCAGGAGGGGTATGAGTATCACCAGGGGTATCAGCCTCAGTTTCACGAGGGGTATCAGCCTGAGCAGCCTCCTGAGCAGCGTCCTCAACAGCAACATGTCGAGCCTTCTCAGCAGCAGCAGTACGAGCAGCATCCTGAGCAGCATCATGAGCAGCATCCTGAGCAACACCATGTAGAGCCTGTTATGGAGGACGAAGATGGGGGCTTTCCAGGGGGGCCTTGTGAGATGTCACTTTTATCGAACTTCGGTAAACATGTGGCATGCAGGTTTTGGAACGATAAAACAGTAAGTATAATTGTTTTATTTAATTTAAAGATATTTTACGTATTTAAGTATAATTGATTTATTTTATACGTAGAATATTTATAGTTTATTATTATGTGAAGTTTATTTTACGTAGAATATGTTATATTTATTTAATTTAAGTATGATTACGTAGAATATGTCATGCTTATTTTACGTATTTAAGTATAATTGATTTATATTTTACGTAGAATATTTATAGTTTATTATTTCATGTTTATTTTATTAATTTAATTTTTTTTTATTTCAGTTGCAAGCGGGTCGTAAGATGACTGGCGTCTCGCACGAGAGGAAACTTAGGCTTTCTGCTTTGTCCCTTCCGTTGCCGGTAGATGATAACCCTTGGTTCTGGAACCCGATGGATGCATCCGGTCATAGGCCCCTCCTTCTGTCTAGGTACGAAAGCAGGAGACCAGCATCTTCCATCTGCCTATTGAGCAGATGACCATCACACTGGATGATGTGGCCTATCTGCTAGGCATCCCCGTCGTAGGACGGCTCATTCAGAAGGATGAGTTAGATCATGACCATGATGTTGATCTGCTGGTGACTCACCTATTGTTTCCGGTGGAGGAAACGGTTGTTTAGGTGAGTGGTTTTTGTGCATGTGTCACTTACACGGCCCTGAAAGAGCGTTATGAGCACCTGTTGAATAGGTGTAACCATTTGCTGGGGGAGGATTTATCAGAGGAGGAGGAGGAGGAGCTGAGTCATATTAGGCCTGCCTGTGTGAAGGCGTTTTTGTTGCTCTTGCTTGGCTACACCCTTTTTGCCGGAAAGAACAGCAAAATCATTGGTCTGCTTTAGATGGTTGTGATTCGGGATTTACCTAACATAGGCACGTGGTCATGGGGCGCGATGGGACTTGCTTTCTTGTACGAGCAACTGAATCTTACCTTCAGCGAACATGTTGGCTCCGTTGGTGGTTTCATGACCTTGCTTGTGGTAATATATATTTTTTTTTTGAGTTAATCGTAAATGTATAGTTTTTTGTATGATACTTGTGTGCTGATATAAATTTGTATTTTTGTGTTTGTAAGGATGGGTTATAGCTCACATCAGACATGTTGTTCCGAGGAAGAAATATGATGATTACGAATGGCATAACCCGTTCGTGGATAGATGGAAACCTAAAAGGGGGTTTGCTGATGCTGAGCACTTCAGAGGCTTGTTGGATTCGATGGAGCATTGTCATGTCACTTGGAGGCCGTACGAGCACTGACGAGACGTGACGCCTTTTCAGAACGTGTGCTGGTACTCTAGATGGATCATGGCCGGCAAACAAAGTATGGTGCGTCACTTTCCGGAGCGGGTTCTGAGGCAGTACGAACATGTTCAGAGGGTTCCCCGACCTCCTACTACGGTTATGCCTCTTGCCCCAACAGATGTGGCTGCTGCCTTCTTGGAGTTTGCTCTGCATGTTGTTTCCCAGCAGCAAAGGGGTCACAAGGTCCCGGACGACGAGCCTTGGAAGCATTCAGATAGGTACATTAGGTGGTTCTACCGTGTATCCCATCCTATCATTGTCAACCCTGCTCCAGAGCCTGACAATGTCATGCCGAGACCTGTCTACCAGGATATTCTTGTTGACCAGAAGTGGGCCAGACATCCTCCTGATCCATTGCAGGTCATCAGCAACATCAGAGGCAGAGTGGAGCATGAGATGCAGATTCCAGAGGTGGTTTCAAATCCACTCTTCTTCAGCATTTTGGAGGGCCTCCAAACTGATTATAGCGTGTTTGACCATCAGCAGGTTTCGAGGAGGAGGTCTAGGAGTCATAGTCCACAGGAGCAGCAGTAGAGTCTTATTTTATGACTTTTTTTTATATTTGTAGTATTTTCATGACATTTTGTTGGATTTAGATGTAATACATTTACATTTGCGCGGTTGCGCCTCTTTATGACATTTGACTTAATTTTCGTTAAAATTGTGTTTCTAAATTATGAATGAATAAATGCATGTTCTCTAAATTATGAGTTTTGGTTGAATTAATGAATGGTTGTTCCTATATATGAACGAACGAAGGAACGAATATAAACAGGGAACAAGACAGTAGCTACTGCCTGTATGTTCTGGTGCGTGCTCAGAACCAGCGTGAGTTAACTCACGCTAGTGTTAAAACTAGTGTGACTTAACTCACGCTACTCATTGTCTGTTTTGGTTTAGCTAACACTAGCGTAACTTAAGTCACGCAACGCGAGTTAAGTCAGGCTACGTTACTTAAGTCACGTAACATTTTGTACTAGCGTAGGTTAAATCACGTAAGGGTAAAAAGGGAATTTACTTTGGGAATGAGCAAAACTGTTTGGGTAAAGAGCATAATTCTAAGAGAATTAGGGTTCACATTCATTTTATAAGATTTTGAGAAGAGGTAGAGAGAGAAAGAGCAAGAGGAAGAGAATAGGGTTTGAAGAGAGAAGCTTGAGGAGCCAAGAGGTGATAGAGATTCTAGGAGCTTAATTGAAACTTTTGCTAGGATTATTGCTTATTGAGGTAAGGGGGCTAGTTTCATTCATAATCTCTTTTTATAATTTCTTTTCTACTTCTACCCATAAGTGCTTATTTGTATAAAGTGATTATTGTGAATTTAGTTGATGGAATTCGTGTTTATGTGTTGATGCAATGTTTGGGTATGTGAATTTGTTGATAATTAAATTGTTGATGATGAAATTACATGCTCAAGTTATGTGTATATATATATATACTTGTGTTTTTGCTCAAAAATGGTGAAGTATAATGTTGTTGATGATGGATTGTTGATGAATTCATTTTTGTTTGATGTTGTTGCTGTTGTGTGATGTTGTTGTTGATGATTGAAACCTTAGGTAATCATATTCATGGAGATTGTCGTGAAATTGTGTTGTTCTTGAGGAGTTTTTATAAAAATGGGTCAAATGGTCATTTTTGTTAAAATGATGTTTTGGTTCAAGTTTTATATGGTTTTGAGTCTCTTTTGATGTTTATAAATGTTTGGACAAACTTTGGGATCAAATTTGAGCTTAAGGGATCAAAATTTGGGGTTTTGGGGTGAAAATTGAGTTTTCCCCGAGAGCTACCTGTCATAGCTCGCCATGGCGAGTAATCTGGTGGCCATGGTGAGTGCAGCAGATGTCTAGCTCGCCATGGCGAGTGATTTACTCGCTGGGGCGAGTTGCTCTCTGACAGCATGCCCTACTTCGCGTTCTCACGTCTTTTTCATACATTTCTGTTTTGATTTGGCCTTTGGTGTAAACATGAAAGTTTTAGATAATTATGTTAGCTTTCCAATGGTTTTGGTTTGACTTGAAAATGTTTTTTAGATTTTGAGTTATGACGAAAATACTCCTAGTGGGTCTTGGTAAAACTTTATGAAAGTTAGCATAACTATTTCTAAGTCAACCCAAAGCTAATAGTTTGCTTCCAAACTCCAAAACTTGTGTGATATGAGTTCAATTAAGGTGTTTAAGAGTATTTAACCTATGACATGATGGATCTAACTTGCTTTGTTTTGAAAATGAATTGGTTTGGCAATATGGAAGAAATGATACGAACTTGTCTTAACTTTGTGATTTTGCCGTAGTTGGCCGGTGAAATGCACATGTATACGCTACTACACTCATATTTGATCTAAGTGTATACATAGTTGAGGCCCTAGAGTTTGTTTACTTGGTTTTGGTTCATTTGTCTCAATTATTTTAATGTTGTAAAATGAGAGACGAACTTGTCGAAAATGATCTTTAAGACCAAATACTTGGAAAATCTTTTGTGGATAGTTTGATATGATTAAATGAAGATAAGTGAATGATTGATATGTGTTGAAAATGATATTTATCTTAGTATGAAGTATTTCCTCCTTTACTTGGAATATGAGAAACCGTATGTTGTTTTTGAACTATATAATGAAGTTGATGATGATGAATACATGTATGTTGATTGATTGTGCAATTGTTGGTGAATACGTATATGTTAAATTTGTTGAGGATTGCATATATAATATGTGAATGGTGATGACGTGGTGAACTGTTTGTGTGAACATATGCATTGTTGTCGAGTCATATGTTCATGCGTTCATGACTGATGGTGACAGATTATATATCCAATTGAGGTGATTATGATGTGTAGTTGGCATCATGGGGTGACGGCCTAGACGTTGTTGATGACGGTACCGCATGCATTTAGAAGTCGTGTCTAGAAACATATCTTGTCGTGGCATGAGTCCTTGTTGTTATAATAATTGGTGTTCGATATGAATGTGATTGATTGATTGATTACATGTTGCTGACGTTGTAAACTTGTGTGTGGTTTATTGAATGATGTTTGGAAGTTAAATTTATCTAACATGCTATTAATTGAGGTTTAATTCAATGCTTGTATTTTAAAATTGTTTATGTTGCTTATGATTGATGTGAAGCTAACCCCAGTGGTTTGTGGTGAACCGCCTACCTATTTGTATGAATGGGTAGACGGAGTGCAGGAGTAGTTGTTGATTGCTTGGTGGGTGCTTGGATAGCGGGAGCTATCTCCGTTATCGGTCTTTGGAGTCTTAGAATAGGCTCTGATCTAGGATGTCTGTCTTTATGATTATTCTAGATTGACTATACTGGATTTATGTTGTTGAGATTTTGCCCATATGTCGGGATTTGGAGATTTTATATGATGTATATTGATCTTATGACATGTATATTTTTGAGATGTATGATTTATATCCGCTGCGACTGTTGAGAAATTTTATATATGCATGTTGTTGGAATTTTGTTGAAGATGTAGCGCCTAATTCTTGAATAAATGCTTCATTCGCGTGTTTTATCACTTTAATAGAAATAGGGTGTTACAGAGTTTTGGGTGTGGGACCTCAGGTGGAGGAGGCCTCTATTCGTTTGGGAGTCGGGCCTGCTTAATGAGTTGTTGGTGGTTGTGACCAGGCACTCCTGTTCTGATATAGAGGATGGGTAGTCTTGGACCCATAGTTCTGACGGGCAGTACTTAGTAAAATTGGTCTATTTTCACCTCTTATCCAGTTTGCCAGGTACCGAAGCCCCGAAAGGTGATGTCCTGGATGCAGTTACTCGGGTTTGGAAGTTTGGTTCCCCTTCGAAAGTGGTTGTTTTCTCTTGGCAGCTTATTCATGATAGGATCCCTACCAGGCTCAATCTTAGTCATCATGGTGTCCTGCTCCCAGTAGGGGGCTTAGGGTGTGTCTTCTGCGCTGCACCGTCTGAGTCGTCGGTTCACCTGTTCCTTTTGTGCCCTTCTATCCTTCCGGTGTGGTATCAAGTGTCTAGGTGGTTAGGTTGGGAGTTTGTGATCCCTTTAGGTCTAGCCCAACCGCTCCTGTCCTTTACGGGTCTTGGGAGGGGGAAGCGTGTTAGATTAGGTTTGCTTCTGGTTTGACATGCTGTTATTTGGACCATTTGGACGTCTCGGAATGACCTTATTTTTTTCTAGTGGCACCCTTCGAGAGGAGCCTGTGGTGGACCGTGCAAAACTCTTAGCTTGGAAGTGGTTTCTGGCTAAGTAACCTGCTAGTTCATGCTCTTTCTATGAGTGGGGGGTGCAGCCCGTCTTTTGTTGTCAGCGGTAGGACGTTGTGGTGGTTGTGTTCCTGGGGTTGTGGGGGGTGTATCTGTATAGTTTCTCATTTTATTTATATATATTTGCCATTCAAAAATAAATAAATAACAATGCAACTTCTATTTCTGAAATAATTGACAAAGTTAAGCTTCTCTCTTTTTAGTGGTCGAAGGCGAAACATGTAAATTTTTCTTTCAATTACCATTGTTGGTGATTTAGCCCATTAGTTTGTTTATGCATCAGCATGTAATTTATGTTGTTTCAGACTTTTGTGCCTTTATTTACATTACATTGTAAACTTTTTTTGTTTTTTAGTTTGGCACTCTTTAGTCAGGAAGTAGGATTATACTTTATTTTGGCTTGTTAAAAAATTCTTTTACTTATGTTAAAAAATGTTCATGACTTCATAAGGCCCGGCTTCCAGTTCTCATCCATTTTAATTACAGATTTACGTGCATGACTATTAAACAATCTACTTCAAAGAATGTTTTACTACTCAACTCCAGTTTTAGACCAAGTTGAAAAAAAATGAGACCACAGTTTTAGATAAAATCTAGGGGGAAAATCATGTCAATTTTAATATTATTTTGATAGATTAGATTCTATTTTCCTGAAAGAATATTATTTTGATAGAATATTGTCAATTTTGATATAATTTTGATGAATTAGAGATAAATAGTGAAGAAACTTGTCCAAATTACTATGGGGAGCATCAACTACTAACTAAAATATTACAATTGAAATCCGTAAGAGTTATATACATGGACGAACAACGATTTGTGAAGAATTCGACCTAACATTTTTGATATTTTATTGGTTGAAGTATGATTTGTAGGTATCTTTCTTCTCTAAGATATAAGACTTTGATAACAAACTTAGTAGTGAGCATTTTGCTCATTGCACACTTTATTAAGAAAAATATATTAGTGAAGGAGAGAGAAAAATGGTTTTAATTGCTCTTGTCAAATATTGATTCAACAACGTTATAATTGATAAAAAGTAATTAATTAGAGTTATAATTAAAAAAAAAATTAATATTGTATTGAAAAGTGAAATAAATCAGTTGTTTTAGAATAATATTTTAAAAAGAAATTTATCATGAGAAAGAGGGAGTAAATGAATTTGGTTCAACCGTTGGTGATTACATTTCAAACATAAAAGATTTACTTGATAGTTGAGACACTAACTTGACATAGATTTTTTTAAAAATACATTAATTCAAAAGTTAAAATAAATGTCATTGTATGAATGTCCACCTATATTTCCAAATGGTTAAGAAACTAAATGTCATTGTATGTATGGTCAAAACACGGCTCTCAGAATTCAGTCTATAAGATCATTGTTCTCATCATAAACAACAAAAACCAAACGTGGCCCATACCTATATCTGATTTATAATTTTTCAAATTTAGTTGAATATTTATACCATATTTTGGATGTATGTGTGTTTGTTAATATTCATGTAACACATTTATTCAAAAAGAAAAAGTGTAACACTTCCAAGGCGGTTACAGATGCAAGGTCAACTCGTTTACTAAGTCACCACATTACGACAGTGGCATTTTGTTTTCTAACTATGTCAGTGTCATAATATCTCAAGAATCCTTACGACTTAGTCCTTTCGGTCACTATTATAAGTAAAATTTCACTTTTTAGATACATTAATTATTCAATATATCTAAAAATAATGAATTTTTGTTTATAATAGTGATCAAAGGGAGTATGTATCGAAAGTTTTTTGGGATTGCTTTGGGATAAATTTTCGAGTTAGAGGGGGTCTTCTTTGTAATCCTCTTATTCTTATATGAAAGGATTCTAAACACTCAGTTTGATCTGAATGTAACAAAAGTATGATCAAAAATTGTTTCACTTGGTAATTAAATTCAGGTTCTTCTGGACAATTTGTTATATGGTAGAGTTCATTAACCATCTGAGTTCAATTTTTGTTTGAATACTTAATAGATTACTTTCTCCATCTCATATTAATCGTCGTTTTTGGATGTGTGTGGTTCTTAAATTAATTGGGTTGATTTCAATATAAAAATCAATATAATCTACTAAAACACATTTGTTAATTATAATTAGTTGAGTAATTAAGTAGAGCAAACTTTAATAAATAAATGTTTGTTAGTTGAAAATAATAAATGATACTTTATTAAAGTAACAATTATTTTAAAAAAAATGTGAAAATGACAATTATTATGAAATTGATTGATTGAGTAGAAAATCTAAATGAGCAATTCACTCATTGTATGCTTGAACTCGGTGTGGTTACATACAACTTCAATTAATTACAACAGCAAAAATGACGGAAATAGATCACCTCTTGTCTGGTTGTCTTTGCTGTTCAGCCATCCCTCACGTGTTTATCAAACAGTTGAGAATTCATAACAAATAAATAAAAGAACGGCGGTTTTGAAAAGAGAGAAAGACATAGATGAGTGTCTGAGATGATGGCAGGATAAACAACAACAAAGAAAGTGCAAGAGAGGATCCAGATTCAAAAATGACACTCAAAGTTTTTTTTTCTTTTTTTAGGTTATGACACTTGAAGTTATCATCTGATTTAAATTTTACAAATTATACTATAGTTTAAATATAATAGTCTTTTTAATCTAATTTGTATGCACCAACATTCACATGCGAAGCTAGAAGGTGGGTCGACGATCCACAAGAATAGAAAAACAACATTCAAACAACAAAAAAGTAACAAACCAATTACTTCACGAACTAGAATATTACACTAAACAGCATAAGTTAATAAAATTGTGTTATGCCTAAATATTGTCAATCTCTTGTTGTAAAACAAAAATTGGGGTTCATGGAGTCATAAAATGTTACATAAAAACAGAACGAGAATGCAACAAAAACATAACTTAATTAAAGATTAATTACATATGAATAGAAGACAAACGATTAACAAACTGTGCCGCTAAACATTTTAGATAGCAAAATCAATCCTCGTAAACACAACGTTCATGAATCTAGGAGTGTATTATTGTGCATGACTCTTTGAACTCTATGTAGTCGGTCAACAGTCGTTGGTGCTAGGAAGCCAAAAGTATCAAAAGCAAATAGTATAAAAGCATGTTGATTGTCCGGACACACATTCTCATGTTTGGCCACTTTATTTGACGCATATTTTAAGGCTGCATGTCCTACCGTAAAAGCCTCGACCCCTAATCCTACGAGTGGTGAAACCCTGATCAAGTTCACACATGCATGTTTTTCTCCTACCCATATGTACACCATAACATCTGTAGACCTAAGTGTCGATCTTCTA
>Ga0315913_1010381_pt1 | contig 10744 bp, 10 predicted proteins | sample MpolsnodulesMG_FD_207736 | JGI IMG/M metagenome (GOLD analysis project Ga0315913, IMG submission 207736) | Medicago polymorpha root nodule microbial communities from Los Angeles, California, United States - small nodules | ecosystem: Host-associated > Plants > Roots > Nodule | place: USA... | reverse complement strand
CAAAATATTAGAAGATTATTGGAGTAAGATTGGAAGATCAAGATTCGACATTCGTATCGTGAAACAAACAAATGTACAGATGTGTTGGTGAATATGGCGGTATGTGATGGAGGTTATTCTTTGATGATACATGAGTATTGTCTGCTCAAATTAATTTGTTATTTTTAATGGTTATATTGGTATTCCGGCTCTGCGTTTTGTTAAGATGTGATTCTCTTTTTTCAAGGCTAAGCCGCTCTTGTTATAAAAAAAAAAGCCAACAGCCTTCGCTTCGTCTCCTAGCAGCTCACAACGACACAAGCCCTAAAAAAACCCTAACGTTGATACACAGGCCAACCCCTTAAATATTTTTCCATAGCCATAACCATAGCCACTCCCTTAGAACCTCGCGACGTGATTATATCGTTCTCTGATGGATAACTCACCTCCAGTCGATAGGATCAGCCATTTACCTGATGACATACTTTGTATAATACTCTCTTTTCTTTCAACCAAATTCGCTTTCACCACCACCGTTCTCTCCAAAAGGTGGAAACCACTCTGCAAATTACTCACATCTCTCTCCTTCAACGACAAATTGGTCGACGATGAATTCCTTCCTTTCTGGGATTTGGTCGACACAGTCACACTCTCCACCCAACTCATCAAAACGCTTTACCTCAGTTGTCATTCACCTAATTGGCACCGTTTTGACAGTTGGATCGGAAATGCGAAACGCCACCCAGTTGAGAATCTCCAGATCACTAATACTGCTTGTGTGATCCACTTGTGTCCAAGTATTTTCAGATTTCCATTACTCGTTGTTCTCAAATTATAGACGTTAAAAGTGGTTGGTGATATCTCTGTTGATCTATCATTGTTGAAAACTATTCATTTGAATAGCGTTTATTTGAAAAATAAGAAGAATTTCAACAATATTCTTTATGGATGTCCCGTTTTGGAAGATTTGATTGCTAAAATTTACTATATAGAACCAGCACCTCAGCCTGAGGAGGTTTTTACTCTTAGTACAGCCACTGCCACAGGAGAGTTTTAAATCTTATCCAAGTTGATTAGAGCCCAAATCAATGTATGCCATGTTCCGTTTCGAGCAATTCATAATGTCGAATTTTTATCACTCAGACTCACTGTAAGTTACGTTACCATTTAAATTGCAACATGGTTTTAAATTTTTCCTTTCTACACTAACGTTACCATTTTGAATTTCATTTTTATATCTAACATGTTGTTTTTTGTTGGGAACTTTTATTTTAATTGTAGATGAGCAGGCTTACAAATCCAGAGATCAATTTCTATAATGGAGGCTCTCCTATATTTCAAGACTTAATCAACCTTCAATTAAGCATGTTTTACTTTCACCATTGGGATCATGTAATGGAAGTGCTTCAGCGCATTGCCCCAAGCTTCAAATTCTGAAGGTTTCTTATGTTTGTGGATTGTTTTTGTTCCTTCTTTACTTTGAGTGTAGCTCACAAATCTTATTTTTGTATATGTTTTGCAGTTTTCAGACGACAAAATAAACTGGAAATACCCAAATTTTGTTCCTGAATGCATTTCATCTCACCTCATATCATGTGCTATAAACTATCAAGGCTTGGAAGATGAACTTCAATTTGCAAAATATATTTTGCAGAATGCACGGCTTTTAGGGGTCATGCAGATCAGCAGGACTTTTTTATTTAATCGAAAGCCAAATCTGCAACCTTTAGAAGAATTATCCTCATGTCCAAGGATTTCTTCCGAATGTAAACTTTCAATTGATTGAAGGACATAGGATTGTCTCCACACATGGTGGAAGAACTTTGCATTTTATTGTTTTATGTTTCATTTTTGGATGGATATATTATTATTTTATTGAATGGTTTTTATTGTAATATTAAACTAATGGTCTGTTTTTAGCTACTGATAAATTTAGTTGCTGTTAACTATCTATTAGCTACCATATATCTTCTCTCACATGAGTTTACCATTAACTTGTTTCTAACATCGCAACTTTGCACTCTAGTTTGGTATGTACTATGTGTTCGTCAACTCTGCCCTCACTCATTATGTTGGGTGGAAAGATTATTATCATATATAGTTTTCAAATGAGACGAGCTAAGATCATTAAAAGCGGAAAATGAATTTCTTCAGTTCTGCGCCCTCAAATGCGAGCTTGATATCTTTGATATCTAATTTTATTTTAGTCAATACTAGATTTGAATTTAATCAAACTGTCGAAGTTGAACTTATTTGAAATCGCTTCCCTTTTTTGTCCAGATTTGAGTTTAATCATTCTGTTGAAGTTGAACTTATTTGAAATCTCTTCTCTTTTTTCATCAATAAAGAAATTTGTATCAACAAATGTAGCTTGTTGAGAATCATTATGTTCAGTTAAGAGTTGTTCCAACATCCTATATTTATCGGATCACACTATCATCGTCACAGATTTCGGTTGCTATATATGTAGCTCATGCTTTTTGTATAATTACATCAAGGAACAAAAATGGCTATATGCCACGTATATAAGATGAGGTTGATGCTACAAGGTTGTAGGAGTAAAGTGCTTCAAACTGATGATGCTAACAAAAAACATCAATACTAGTACTAATGAATTAATATGCTTGTCATCAATAAGAAACTATATTTTGATGTCTTTGAGTTTCAGCAGATAGTTTGTGAATTGATATGTTTTCAAACGTTATCTCAAAGAGTTGATGGTCCCTTCAATAATATAGTGCATAAAATCAATGAAAATCCTTACAAGGTAGAACTGCCAGAAATCTATGGTGTCTCAGCATGCATGCATCAATGTTGCCAATCTTTCGCCATATTAGGATGATGGATTTGTTATTAACTCGAGGGTGAGTTCTATTCTACCCGGGGAGCATGATATAGATTAGACAACATAACATTTCATAAAGATCAAGATCCCTTGCACCATCCTATTATTGACTCTAAGCTACTATGTTTGACATTTCCAAATTTTACCAGACTGTGTTTCCATTGATGTATTGATTACTACTACTATTTCATATGTAATTTTGCCTCTAAGATTAGTATAAATAAGGTCATTCCTTTCATGTAAGATCATTAAAGTTTATGTAAAATTGTGAGTTTCTCATTTGAGAATTAAAGAGTATATTCTCTCTTGACTTCTGATCCACTCGACCAAGTGAACCTCCAACCTATCAAAGGCATGTCAATCAATTCTAAATCTGAAATGAACGAGTTAAAGGCTAACATCTCTTCCATATTCTAAATCTAATATCCCCTCTAGCGTCATATTGTAATTTGAAATTTTTATAATTACAAATCCTCCTGATCTTCCCTCTGATGCATTGGCAGCACAAAATTTCGCAAACTTTCCTTTACACCGTGGCTAATTTAGTTTCTTGGACACTACATCTAGATTATTTTTCCCGATCACTTATACACATCCTTCTTTTTTGCTACTCCCCTCAGCCCTCTAAAGCTGTAACTAATAATCTTCATGATAAAATTCCTTACTTCCACCATCGTTGATCAGGGGCTCCACCTCCTTCATTAGAGTTACCAATGCCCTGTTTTCTCTATTTTCATGAACATTTAACTGTTGCGCTAACTCTCCTTCTTCTCCTGATTTCACTAGACCGATTCCATTCCCAAAATCCCAAACTCCTTGTGCTACTGCTCTAGATTCACTATGCAATAATGTCAAGGATTTCCATTCTATACTATCAACAAAGGTTTCTTGAGTTGGAACGATTGATACCCGATTTTCACCGTTTGTCCTTTCTCTGTTTTGTTGCTTTTTGTTTCCCGCTTGCTTTCCTTTTCTCATCCAAAATTGAGCGCCTTCCTTTTCTTCTTTCTTTAGAACATGATGTTGCCAATGTATTTAGGTTTTGTGTATTATCTTGGTAAGTCTTAATGGACTCGTGGTTTTCAGAGAATGAGATTCCCATATCAGCACCCTTTGTGTATTTTTTTCCTCTTATGCCGGAACCATTCTCAAAATGCTCTTCTAATTCATAGCCCTTGTCGAAAAATTGAACAAGGTCTCAATTGGAAGGCTTATTCAAACTTGTATTTTCATTTCCTTGAATTTTGTGTTCAACAAATATTGGAGAATTTCCCGTATTTTCTTCATGACCTTGCGTTGCTAAATTTCGTCTCATACTCCTCTTATCTATCGGGTCAACAAAAATTGAGATCATTATGACAAACAAAACGTGGAACAGATAGCTAAAACATGACAAACCAAATTCAAACTTGGCAAAAGAATTTATATATGGAATGTGCTATTTCCCAAATTTCAGATGCACAAATGATCTCGATCTAAAGCCAACATCATGATTTCTCTTCTTCTTCTTCTTCTTCAAGCCACCCAATTGAGCCTTGAGCTTGAATGGCCAAAAAAAGTTGCTTGCCTTCTTAAAATGTGGTCTAACAGTCAAGATCTCGTGAATAAGATCTTCAATGCATGGGATACCATAGTTGCACACTGATGGAGTCGTCAGTGAGAAGAGTTTGTTGCCTCTCTAGTTTCCATACCCACGCTTATAGATGAGTTCCCTTACACTCTTCAAATTAGGGTATCCATAAGTTACATAAGGCTCAACCTTGTGCAACATGTTCATTGTTGCTTTGTTAACTTTATGGAAAACAACATGTTCATTTTCTTAAAGTATTACCGTTATCGACCTATCATTGCCGTGTACTAGTGTCGCATCCAATATTTGTATCGGTCTCGGTGCTTCATAGCTAGTTTGTGAGACTGATTGAGAGAGTTTATGAAGACATCTTATAACATGTCCATAATCTTTTTACAACTTATTTCACTAAGTTCTTCAGACATCTTATGGAAACAACTTATAACTTATATAAAAATAGTTTGACTTTATTTTTTTCTTTTATTATAAAAATAGCTAATAGATAAGCACTTACAGCGCTTAATTAATCTGTTTATCCCAAAGAAATGCTTAAAAATAAATAAATCAAACAGCCCTGACAAACGGCTTCCATGTAATACGTGGTTTGGCTTCAACCGGAGCTGCTAAAGGTTGTGGTTGGCAAAATTTATGTGCATGGATGAACCTTGGTGCTTACTATTATTGTTAAGGGCATTGTTTGCTTGTGTTTTTGTGATCTTTCCTGCTCACTAAATTGAAAATTGTTATTGGCAGGGACATTGGATGGGAATCATATGTGGATTTCGTGTTCAAGGGATAGCTTTGGTTAATGCGTGTAATGATTGGGATAGGGAGGTGAGCATATTTTGTGCTTCAACCATTTCAATAAATTAAAGTGAGTAAGAACCTAATTGATACACAATTTGATAAGTTTATTTATCGGACCTAGTAATAGTGTTTAATTTTCTGTTGATAATTACAATGATGACCAAGAGTAAGCAAATCACAGACTAAAAACGACCAAAATGATAACATTTATTTTGGTATATGCCAAGCCAAAGATGTAATAATTGATTCATGTATCGTTAATCTCATCTAATAATGTAAGACTCTTAACACATGTTACATGTCAGGGGACAAATGTATGAGGCTATGAGCAGACTTGACATCTTTACACTTTCAGAAGAATATGGATTCAAAGGTTCTCGAGACTGATTCAAATAAGCATCAACGTTTTAGATCATTGCCAGATTGTTCTTCTGAATAATAATAATAATAGAACTGAGGTACAAAACCTTCTAAGGTGCTTGGTACATGGTTCATGACTCATGAGTACTGATTTCAAAAAAGTAGTGGAAGAAAAGTGGAGGTGGCTAGGATGGAGTATATATGTTATAAAAGAAAAATGAAAGATTTTAAACATCATCTAAAATGGTAGAATAAAAACAGTTTTGGGAATATAGATGACAAACTTGGTTTCTTCTACATACAAGAATGTTATTTCTATGTCCTGTTGTTATATATCAAGTTTTGTTTCTAGCTTTCTGGTGGAGCGGCTAATCTATTTGTATCTTGACATCTCTAGTGTATGTTGCGAGCATAACATGTGCGCAGATTTTGCGCCATCTTTCAATATATTTGACTGTATTATCCAAGAAAATAACATGACACAAGACTAAATAGAAAATAAACTGAATAGACCAGCAACATAATGCATACTAGTTTTTGGAAAATTTAGGTATTGTGAATCTATAGCCAAAAGTATTCAAACCTATGAACTATCTTCTAGATTTGGGACTAATAAATACCGTAGAAGGTCAATTTTATCTGTTGCATTGGTATGTAAAGAGTAATAAATCTTTGCATAATTGCAGTAATAACATCTCCCAATTGGTTGCCTAACTGCATCCTCTGAAAATATGAACATCAAGCACAACATCTTCCTTGTTGGCAAGCACAAAAACACATACATCTCCAGCCTGCAATTTATTTTCTTCTACAAACAGACTCCAACCTTCGCCCAACTTTGTTGCTGGTTCGGATGGATAATACATCAATTGTACAGGCCACAATTTTTCCTCAAACTGTAACATTGCAGTCTTCTTTTTGGGACCCAAGTACTTGCTCGAGAATGAATTTCGTACACGCTGCGCAAATTAGTGTTTCTTTTACAGTTAGTGAGGGCATGTCAATAACTGCATACTTGCTACTAGAATGCATGACATGAAATAAATACTACTCCGGTTTTAAGCATAATCATTAGAGATATATGTATTTGGCTCAAACATCATAAGTACATATTCCTTACCGGTCTGTAAACATCCCAATGACTTGATCTCAAATTGATAGTGAAATTTGGTTTTTCCAAAGTGGATGTGAATTGATTGGCTTCTTTCTTAGCTTCAGAATTTTTGAAGGAGCATGGCCTAGCCTGCAGTGAATTTCTTTGAGTTTCCTTCGTTCCTGAGGTATGCCAACAAAAGCATATAATCAATTTACAAATAAGCTATGTCTATTTGTAAAACTTCAATAGTTGCATTTTTTTTCTTGATTTCAGTGTGTTGTCAATCGCGAGTTGGAAAAGAATAGAGGATTATTCAAGCTACATTATAGTGCCACTAAACAACATTTTGTATTAAATAGTGTATCGTAGAACAATCGTGATTTGTTCAAATTCCATCTTGACAATACTGCTTGATTCAACTTCAACTTCCCAAAGGGAGTCACAACAACGATGTTGAGATTTACCTTTATACGACATAATAGTTTTACTTTCAAATTCTGTGATTCCTGCAGTTTCTAACCAGTTAATTCCATCTCCATGAACTGATTCAAAGGATGAAAAATATAATCATGATCATGCAGATCCAAAAGATTACTAATAACTTTAAGGAAAAAACCATCTTGGATTACCTTGTGGTGGAAGGGAATGTTGTTCTTCGTCAACTCGAAAAATTAGTACTTTAAAAGCATAGGATTTGCTATTGATCATCTCAAAAAGGCAAACATCTCCCAGTTTCAAATTATTATCAGATACAAATGTTTTCCATCCGCTACTAATTTTTCTCAGACAATATTTAACAATCCAAGTTCTCTCATCATCCAAGACCTGAAGGGCGATTTCGCTTTGCTGTTCCTTCAAATACTTTTGTTCAAAATTTAAAGGGACATACTGGATTTTCATTTTGTGACAAAGTTAGAAAATGTAGTAACTACTTAAGATATACATTAGCTTAAAAAAAAAAGAAGATAATAAACAATCTTAACATAAAAAATTGAAGCTGTTCAGAGACTCACCATGTATTGATTAACATATGAATGTATCATGACAGCAGTGAAAAAGGGATTGTTAGATTCATAGTTTTTTGCTTTGTTTAAAGCTTCAACAATTTTAGCAGTTGAATTCCACTGCTCTTGACCATGCTTCGCATTCAGGCATTTAGTGGTAGAATCAATCTCTTCTGAGAAATTGAATATGGTATGTAATGAAAAATCAACATCAAAAATCAAAATCTTGATTAGATAAATGAAATGATATAGAGATTAATCCAATCATGAATTTATTATACCTTTAACTTGGACAAGTTTAGGAATGTTTTGCGATTTGGAGCTTGTTCCAACATCTTCACTTGTGTCAATTCTCAATTTCTTAAGTGGTTGAGAACTTGAAATTTGTGATTTTGGTCTACTGTTCTTGTAAGAAGGTTGCTCATTCAAAATTTCAATTGGGTTGTTCTGTTCATGTTGATTATTACCATCAACACGATATTCAATTTCAAAAGTACTCTTGTCAAATATGTAAACCTCAAAATGAGAGGTTTTCTGATATTGAAACACCACCATGTGACCATGATCTAATGAATAATGTGTAGCAAATTCCTTCCAACCCCTTTGAATCCAAATATCACCATCCTTTTTAGTCAAATGTATTTCCCATTCTTTGTCATCGGGAGTCTTGAGAAACATTGGCTTTGATAAATCACCCATATATTTCTCAGTGAAAGCATTTGGAATTCTCTGCAGTACATTGAAATTTATGTTAGCATGCATAGAAACTCAATATTATGTTTTTTTTTTCATTTCACTTGCACTTAGTAGAAGTCAGATCTAAATATATAAAGTTCTGGGCCTGGTCACTTTGTATAAGAAACAATCAAAATGTTTTTTCGTAATTCTAAGAATATACATATAACTTATGTATTTTTGTTTATAAATAAAAGTTTAGGTGAGTTCGGTCTTGAGGATTAGTCCAAGATAAATCGAGAAGACAAGGAAGGAATCTCCACGTTAAACATAACATAACAAACAACTATCAAATTGTACATAAATTTCGGTAGTTCAAAAGTTAAAAAATCGAAAGAAAGAAAGAAAGAAAGAAAGAATGAAAGAATGCTTACAAGGGTTCCATCTTGAATATTTGTTGAGGTAACAATCTTAAAGAAACGAATAGCAGAAGCTGTGAGACTGTACATATTCTTAGGGTTGCTGGTCATGGACATTGAGATTTTATGTAGAAGTAATCTTTAGAATTTGTGATGAATTGTATGAGTGAGCCCTCCTTGGCAATGGGAATTGGCATACGTCGGTTATGATCTTGATGACAACATATTACTTTGACATGATCAGGTTTATTTGTAACGGAATTAGGTCAATGCTTTGTCAATTCAGCTACCGTCAAAAAACTATCTATTCTGGGTTTCGGCCCGACAAAGAAAAGGCTTCTTTGGTATATTCCAAGCAGTATATTTTATGAAGTAAATTGAAAAAAAATATAGAATGCTCCAGAATATTACTTCAGAAAAACAAAACTAGAAAATTTTACGTTAAAAATAGTATTGTTTACATTTTTAAAAGTTTGATGATACAACTTTTAAGGATTTTTTACTATATTGATCTCTTTATCTAATGTTCCGGGACAATAGTTAGCATTTTTCATAAAATAATCCAACTAGGTAAACCAAGTTTGTAAACATAAATATTCTATCACTTTTCACTATTTAACTTGTTTTGATAATTTGGACCCGTTTGGATTAGCTTATTTTAGAGTTTATATAAAACAGCTTATGCAAATAAATAAGTTTTTATGTACTATTTATAAGTTTTTAAGGTAGTTTACGAAAAACCCATTTATGAAGATACAATTTTCGTTAGTGAGAGTTTATAAATTAAAATAAAAGCTTATTTATTTACATAAGCTATTTTTCATAAGCTCAAACTAAACGGGGCCTTTATCAACTACTCTTTCTCAATTACGTTATACCGACACATTTTTAATAAAACTAAAAACAATTTTTTTTTCAAACAAAGTTTGTTTTTTTCGTATGTGCAAATTTAACTTTTGTGAAACTAAACTTCATTCCCTATAATAATAGTTTCACGATAAGATCAATTGACGAGTTGAATTTCTATAAATAAGATCAATAATTTTGTTAAAAAATTTAATTGTAAAATAAAAGAACACTTCTGATAGGAAAATAAAAAGGCTTCATGAATGTTTAAAAAGAATAACAATGAAAGACTCAATGAAGGCTTGAGTTTATGAGAAAAAAACTTCAACAATATCAATAATGGAAGATACATCATAGATAAAAAGCTATATAGGTCGGTCTAACGGGCTTAATAGCCTTTTCTGTAAGTCTTAGTGTGACCTGTTTAATTAAATATGCGTTATAAAAAAGCTTAAGGCTAGTCTTTTTATTAAATGAGTTGGGCCAAGTTAAACCTTAAATAGGCTATGCCTTAGGCCCCTATCGGGCAGTTTGGCCTGTTCTCACCCTTAATGCTAGTAACCTTAACAAGATACTAGGAACCACATCGTTCCACCTCATACAAGACAAGGCACATATGCACTCTACTACCTCAGCATAACCAAAATCTGGATAGTTACCGGGTCATTCTTACATACCAAGACCACACCTGAACTGGATAGATGCCCCCATCTATTGTAGGTATCGTTATACTTAGAGATACAAGAGTCGTTCCTACTTATAGGGGGCTCACTTAAGCCAAATAAACTTCCCCCATCTAACTGGTTGATTACTTTGATATGCATATTAACCTCGTAACAATCAGACTAAAGCTAAGGAAAGAAGATAGCAACCAATGAGGAGTCTATCGCATGATTCACTATTATAAATAGGGGGCGAGGGGCCTTCCCCCAAGTATGATAACTTACACTAATTTATTCTCACATAAAAATCACCTAATTTACTGCCTGCTATCACATATACTTATTTAGACGTTAGAGTGTCTTTTGCAGGCACATACCCCACGCTTAAAGAAGCAACTTACGAGAAAAATGAGGAGAGACGTACGAGAAAACAGAGAATACGACCAGTTACGTTAAGTTTAATCATTGACGAAGGAAGCAC
>Ga0315913_1010376_pt1 | contig 10752 bp, 6 predicted proteins | sample MpolsnodulesMG_FD_207736 | JGI IMG/M metagenome (GOLD analysis project Ga0315913, IMG submission 207736) | Medicago polymorpha root nodule microbial communities from Los Angeles, California, United States - small nodules | ecosystem: Host-associated > Plants > Roots > Nodule | place: USA... | reverse complement strand
ATACCATACTAAAACTTAACAATCTCTTGTTTCCTCTAATGATTTTTTTAAACCACTATTGGTTTCTTATCTGTGTCAACTCTTACGATTCATACCATACTAAAACTTAACAATCTCTTGTTTCCTCTAATGATTTTTTTAAACCACTATTGGTTTCTTATCTGTGTCAACTCTTACGATTCATACCATACTAAAACTTAACAATCTCTTGTTTCCTCATTTACTTGCTATATTTAAAATATTCCTTATTTCTCATATGAAAAATGGATCCTCTGGAGCCGACTTTGAAGGTCAGATCATTAGATTAAGAGAGAAAATTTTATTTGTTTTGTATGCAGGTCCTTAATCGTCAAGTGAAGATTGATGTTTTGATGGACAAAACTGACAACCTTCGTGATCAGGTCCTTTTTTTTGTCTTTTTTTTTGTGGTGTTCAGGGTTCGAACCCCAGACCTTGCATATATTATGCATTGTCCTTATCAACTATTGAGCTAAGCTCACAGGGACAAGTCCTTTTATTTGTTAATACATAAACTTTGTTGTCATTTTAAACAAATATCAAATATCTAGTCATAGCTAGTGATGAAATTTTTACAAAATCACAAGACCATTGCAGAAAACAGTTCTGTGTTTATTTATGGCTGCTCTAGTTCATGTATTACTATATATGTATATTTTTACACACACATGAATAGGGGTCTAGTATAATCTAGTAACCATAAATAACAAAATACATTGTCAAATTATCTTAACAGATATATACACATAAATAATTTTAAATAAATTAGACATTTATAGTTTGAATATGGCTTTGCAGGCACAAGTTTTCAGGGGGAAGGGAGGGCAATTAAGGAGAAAGATGTGGTTTCAGAACATGAAGATAAAACTAATAGTTCTTGCTATCACAATTGTCATCATTCTCATAATTGTTCTTCTTGTTACATAATTCAAATAGTTAAGTTATTTTACTAATGTATTGATAGTTGGGGCTAAGGCTGCTTCTTAAGCACCTTTTGCTCTCCGTCATGCAAGCCCTAATGCTGCCTTAATCAAAACCGTTAAGTTCCCTGTAGTAAATATGACTAATCAACTTGGTGTTTGAGTAATGTACATCTACATCATCAATTACTGAATATCATTATTCAATTAGATATGGTCTTTTGAGATTTATGGTGTATCCTCTTAAACAAAAATCAAGCACTTTTAACCATGTTCATCGAGTGCAAGCTCATTGGATTGATGATATCAATTTAATTGTTAAAATTAAAACTGTCCAAACAAATTAGGAAGGTGAATCCCTTTTCTAAAGAGAATCAGAAACTCATGAATATTAAGAATTATTGTGATGAAATCTAATTTTAGGATGATACAGTTGAACCTTGTGAAGTTATAACTACTTAGGCTTCTATCTTGGATGAGGTGCACTGTTATCTTGAACTTCTGTTTCTGCAGCATTTTGGTTGGTTATTCAGTACTCAGTTTGAGGTGTAAGAGTGAAAATTCAAGTTCCATGAAGAGCATCTTTACTGGAAATATTATCTTAAATCCTCTAACAAACATTCAAGAGATTTATTCAATGAACAGTATGTGCGTGAAAATTGATCTACAGGAAAACTATTCTACTAAAAATTAAGCATGAAATCATTAATACCAAAACATTCAAGATAAATGCCAATACGTCTACTTATGGAAGTTCATATCCAAAACTGATTTAGAGCTTTTACTCAGTAACAAGGTTAAAACTATTATAAGGCAAATAATTGCATGAAGCTGGATTTATATCCATTGGTTTTCTAGCTAGGGAAGTTTTTTATACGGTCGTCTTCCATAAAACCTAAAAAGGCTCTGGTACAAGCTCTAGTCATGTCATGTAAGGGTCAGCATAGCTTTTGCTACACTGAGACATTCTCTCAGTCAAACCTGCAAGAACAATTCTTGCAGTCTGTAATCAATGGGCTATATGTACAGGAAAAAAAAAACACGCGCACAATTATAATAACGAATTGAGAAATAAGAAGTGATGGGCATACAGAGAAAAATGTCACTACCAAATGGGATAATTACAATAAATTGGTATTTAGAGTCATACTAAATTTATTAGGGAGAAGATTCAAATTTATAATAAACACCATGGAACATCATACTATAACCGGTCAGATAATAAAATAAAAGTCGTATCATAATCAAATGGTCCCGCAAATAGTGCATTCAAATTACTCACAAGATTTGATGATTTTATATGCTCTGTTACACAAGATTAGAATTGTAAAACTACAAGTATTAAGTAATCAGCTGCTACAAATGTTTCCAAAGAAGCCTTAAATAGACATCAAGAAGGCCACTAGTGGCTTAAATAAAACAAGCATTCCGAAGAGAATGTAGCTCCAAAAAAAATCTCTTTCATCCTACCATTATGTCATGTACCATCAATAACGTTGAATTTGCTCAGAGTTGAGATTGTGGATCTACGATTTGAAAAAGACTCCTGTTAGAAAAGAGAGTGAAACAACAAAACACATAAAATGAACATATGCACAATCATGGTAATAGGATCAGCCGATTGATTTAGCATATCTATGACAGTTTTGAAGTAAAGGAAACTATACAATTAAAACAAAGTCGAAATAAGTACATGAATTAATATAAAAAAATAGGGCAGCCCGGTGCACCAACGATCCCGCATATTTACGCAGGGTCTAGGAAGGGGTCCTATCATTTTTTGGTGTATTGTAAATAGGCTTATCCTGTTTTTTACACAAGAGGTTGTTTCCAGGACTTGAACTCATAACCTTTCAGTCACGTGACAACAACTTTACCATTGCGGCAGGACCCCTCCCCCCCAAATGAATTAATATAAATTTTCTATCAAGTATATCGCCGGAGAAGAACTTAATTAAATTCAAAAGTTCATTCGAATCAGAATTATCAGCAAGATAAAGATACAATAGGATGCTCTTATCAACTAAAAGAAAATAACATAACAATACAATAGTAGTAGTTTCAAAACAAAACTAACCACCTCATATGGTTAATACTTACCTGCTTGAACCAAAATTACGTGAACAACTCTAGCATGCCCTAGTTGACACTTCCTAAGGACCAAAACTTTGAGACAAGAAAACACTCTGAATGTTTAAGAAGAAAAAGTAAGAGTATTGTTGCCATGTACATATTAAGAGACCACAACAAATTGGTGTCCCTTTGTTGAGTGTCATATTTGCTTGAAACTAGATCATGATCAAGCATTTGCTATTATATCACAACAGTGGACCAGAAAATTTGATCAGAGTTGTGGCAACTACAAATAGTCATGGTGCTCAAACTTTAAATTTCAGAAGCAAGATCCATAATCTCATATTGATCATAGCGTCATAAAACTAGACCTTAACCAGAATGGTCTCACAGCATGCACTGCGTTACTCTAACTTCAAGAAATCATGCCAAATTTTCATTCTATTAAACCTTCAAATTTGAGTATTATAGTATCAACAGTCAACATTGTATACATTATACTTCACTAGTATCATCTTCACTAAGACAAAAAGATTGACTGCCTTAGAACACCAAGCTGTTCAAATCAATAGCTATTATATACTTTTAACATACTTTCAAACACATTTAGAATTGGTTTTTACAAGATAAGGGATCCAAGACCTTAATACCACGTTAACTCATTCATACACACCAACTTAGTTATCAAAATCTACATTAGCACCATCATCGGTAAGATAAATGACACAAGGGATGCCTTATTAAAAGTTAAAATCAAGTATATAATTTAAGGTAAGCAGACCAAGAACATTATTCAAAACATATTGATTAGCAATATCACCATATCTTTAAAATATACATAGATAACTGAGTTCTCACTATGGTAATAGGATAAGTCAGTTCATTCAGCATATCTATCACAAAGTTTTGAAGGAAAGGAAATAATTACAAAATTCAAGAAGTTGGAACCAAGCTTCTAACTCAATATATATTCAAGAGAGTATAATGCTAAAGGAGAACTTACATTCAAGAAGTTGAAACCAAGCTTTCGACATAAGCTTTGATTGAGAACCATCTTATCGGTTTGTTAATTCTAATTTTCTTTCCTTTGTTAGTTCTTCGGTTATAGACAATCTCTCCGTCTATAAGATTGCTTTTGAGTACCAATATATTACCATTCTCAGAAATATACAATGGTTTTAATTTGGAAACCGGGTTACCAACAAAGTCATTATGCATTGGATAATTGTGATGGCTAAATTTGAGGAACTGAGTCCAAGACTTTTCATCTCCAAATTCCGTCAGTTGCCATATAACCAAGTCGGTTCCATTGAAATTGTCATAAAAACAAAGTGAGTCCATCAACACACAAACATTTCCCCATATAATGACATGCTCAGAACTTGTAGGGGGAAGTATTTGTGAGTATGTCTCTGTAGCTAGATCAAGCGAAATAATTACCATTTTCCGAACAATATTATCATTTGAATGAAATGCCACATAGGCCAACCAATTAACAGTGCAATTCAAATGTACACCATCTTCAACGTCATTAATTTGAACAGGAAATGTTTGAATAGTTCTCCAAACATTATCACTCAAACTTAGGACTCTCACCTTGGTGGTTCTCTCCTTGGTGTTTTTTCTTTGAGCATAACCGCGACATACAGCCACCACCTTATAAATTTCAGCTGAATTATCATAACCAAACACAAACTTAGTATTGTTCCATTTATACCTGTAACCATTACACCCTAATTTATCAGATATTGTTCTCGTTGCGGGGTTCCATAAACGAAACCATACTTTCTTATACCCAGTAGTTTCATGGTAAGAATAACCATGCAAACAGATCAATCCATTGTAGGAACCAATAACTTGGAAAAAATCTTCCTTAATATTCAATTCATCCTTTGAAACAACCCTTATCATACGATTTTCAAGTAAATGACTCACAGGGAAGTGTACTAAACTGTAATCACCATTCTTTGTAGAGACTACCGATGATAAGTTAGGGTTTCTTGCAGATCGGTTAAGGTGCATTTTGATGAAATTTGGATCGGAGATTAGAGTTTTCCAAGACTTACTCACACATTTCAACTGCATCAGATCTTTGACTGTAAGGCGGGATAGAATGTCAGAGGTAAGTTCTTCGGGAAGGACTGGTGGCGGAGATGGATCAGATTGACAGCGGAGACGCCGTGACTTCCGCCGTGTATTCATCGCTGATAGTGTTGAACTGAACTGATGCGAACGTCACAGTTGTTGAAAATTGATTTATTTGATAGTGGTGTTAAAATGTTGAGGCGTACGTTTAAGACAAAATGCTTGCAGGTGTTGGTGTACTTCGCCGCTCGTTTAAAAATTTGAACCGTTAGTAAATATTTACTAGCAATAATTTTTTTTCTTGGTTACAACTTGCAACAAAATTGCAAATTTGCATGTTTTTGTTGAAAAATTAAAATAAATATAGACGTATTTGGAAAACTGCGAAACTTTTTAAATCCTAGTATTTTTATAGGGGTTGCCGGAAAAAAAATTAAAATTCAATTTTTATGTTATGGTTTCTTGTTTTTGATTATTGAGTTTTTGACGCTTTAAAAATTTACAATTAATATGTCTGTTATTGGAATATTATCATTTTTTGTAAGAGACCTTATTTTAAAAAACTACTAGTTTACCAAATGAATGTAAAAACTGTTTTTTTTAATGGTATGTTAGAAGAAGAAATCTATATGAAAGAACATGAAGATTTTGTGATTCATGGACAATAAAACAAGGTGTGTAAGTTAGATAAATCTCGAAAAGGTCTAAAACAGGCTCCTAAACATAGGCATGAAATTTTTGACAACCTAATGTTATCGAATGAGTATAAAGTGAATGAACGTGACAAATTTATTTACTATGAATATGAATACGTAAATAACATTTGCACAATTATGTCTTTGTATAAACGACTTGCTCATGTTTGGTTCAAAGATTCATGTTGTAAATTATGTGAAACCATTGTTCATCATCAACATTGATACGAAAGGTCTAGGAGAGTTCATGGAATTCTTGCTATCAAAATTACTAGATCAGAAAAGGGAATTTTCTTTGGATCAATCTCACTATATTGAGAAGATTTCAAGGAAATATAATTATTATGACCGTAAACTTGCAAGCATGCCTTATGATCCAATCCAAGTGTAAAGCTCTTAAATAACACTAGATTGGTGTTAGATAAACTGAATATGTGAACATCATTGGAAGCCTTAGGCATGCCAACAGATATACTAGACCCAACATTGCCTACGTCGTGGAACTCTTATGCAAGTTTACAAGGAGACACAGTTACAAGCATTGTTGTGCTATTGGAAGAATCATGATATGCCTTAAAAAGACTGTGGCTTTAGGATTAGATTATCAGAGGTATCATGCGATACTTGAATAGTATAATGATTCAAAATTGAACACCTTTTTAAATGATTCGTGACCCGTGATTGCACAGTATGTACCACTGGATAAGCTATTTCATGGAAGAAGAAAAAAAAGAAACAGACAATATTGACTCAGTCCATTATGGAATTTGAGATGATAGAACTACATAAAACTAATGAAGAAGCAAGTTGATAGGATGCTTGCTAGTTGAGATGCCCTTGTGTGAAAAATCGTTGTCAACTGTGTTAGTTTGTTGTGATAGTGTCGTGACTATTGAAAAATTGAGAATCGTTACTACAATAGTAAGACGAATTAAGGCACAAACACCAAACAATTATAGAGCTAGCGGTTAAAGTAGATCATGTAGACACTGATGGAAAATTAGTTGATCCTTTGACAAAAGAAACTAGAATGAAAGTCCCAAACACATTCAATAGGATGGAAGTAATGCCTAAAGATCAGTGAGGGGCGACAATTTTATTATTTTTTTTTTTGGGGGGGGGGAGGGGGGTTAATAGATTGGGGGCTAAAAGTGTGATTTGTAAAATAAGTGGATAAAATCGCCAGTTTATGAAAGTTGTGAGGGTCAAACACGCATTTTAGGCAAATATAAAAAACATGTTTTTTTTTCTTCAAAAGAAAAATATAATTTGTTAATGTAGAATTATTTTACACATACATTCCGTGATGTATTACCATGTCAATTAATGAATATAAAAACATGTAAGTTGTCATATTCATTAATTGTTGTGTCAACATATCATTAGATTTATGTGGAAAATAATTGTACATCGACAATGTATACCTATTAAACCCATTTTTATTGTTTAGCAAAGTTATTTATGGCCAACAAGGTTAACAAATTTTTTAGCTATAAATTATTTATTTTACAAGAAAATTTAATGTATTTCATTTAAAATAAGAGTAGAGATACAAGATGGAATTCAAATGAAAATACGGAAACTAACATGACATGAAAATACCCTAGCTAAATTATGAACAACTTCATTAACTTGTCTCTTAATAAATCAGAGATTGTTAAAGTAAGCACCGATAATCATTAATAATTGATGTAAAATCTAGTACACCGAGAGTACGACCATAAATACTATCTACCACCATCGAGTCTATTTCAGAATTCACATTACCCCGCTAAGATCTTGTACCCACCGCAAATCATGATGAATATGAGTTATACAATATAAAAATATTCTTAGTACATATTCTTTTAGCGACTTTAGGTTAGTTGTTTTCGAAGGGATTGCTATACAGCAAAAAATGTCACTCGGGGATGATTGGTTATACCACCAAAAATATACTACGGGTTAGGTTTTTTTTTTTTAGATGACTACGGGTTAATGGTTTATTGTAAAAGGAAAATAAACAGGTATTTACAGTCATATCCATTCTTAAAAAAAAATTAAAAAAAAAAAAAAAAAAAAAAACAGAGTCATTCTGGAAAATGATAGAAAAATAGCAGGGTCACAAAATTGCATGAATATTCTGATTGCTACAAGATAATGATCTTACTATTTCAGTTGTTATATATTCAGATAAATTGTTTTTTTGTATTGTGAGAGATGTGAGAAGGCGGAAAACAATGTCACGGGTGTACACGAGCAATTCTTGAGTTTCTATTAACATCAATTATGTGATTTCTTCCTTTTGTTGGCCATATCTATTCATCTAATATAAATTATGGAGAATCAGCTGGGACATATCAATAAAAACTATATCTGAAAGACCTATTGGTTCTCTACGCAACCTGAGATTGTAGCTACTATTCTTCCTCATTAAGCAATGGCATATTGGACCCACGCATTTGTACTATGTACGACCCGGTTAGAGTCCCAGGACGGTACAACTTTTCAAATCCTCAGCGATGCATCTCCGATCCAAGCTGCAGCTTCCCACATCTTTATAGTTATTCCTTAACTTACATCATCAAACATCATAAACAAGCATTACTAGTTCCAAAGTACTAAAAACACTTAAAACTATAAAATCCTAAAATAGCCACTGAGACCATCCACAATGATGGGTACTTCATATATTTAGCACTACATTAAATAGGCACCCCCATTGTGGATTATAACATATGGGTGCTTATGGAGGAGGGTGGCTATGGAAGTACCCTCTCTCTTCATTTTTCATGGGTCTCATTTAATAAATCTTAGTAAAATGAATAAATTTTGTTAAAAATGTAATGGTATAGAGTTATTTGTGGGGCTTATTTAATAATTTATTTTGAGGTGCTGAGTTGGAAAAAATTGGTGCTTATTAAATATTACCGTAAAATTGGTGATATGGACATAGGGGACCCACTTAAGCATCTGATGTGGGGTGCTCTGTTGTGGATGGTCTTATTAGATGTTTAAGACATTGCATTCACTCAATTACTTGTTTATTATTGGGGTTAAATGCAACGTGATAACCAACTTATTTGTCGTTTATTAGTGTACTTAACGTTAAAAAAAGATGTACTTGTCTTCTTTTTTTTTGACAAAAAGATGTACTTACCTATACATTTGTTTTTTTGTTAAATGACAATGCACATAACGGAAAAAAAAATGTGTACTTAAAGGAAGAAAAAAAGAACTTTAGTGGTTGGGAACAATATGGCAACATTGTTATACGTAAAATCATAATGAATTTTTTTGAAAAAATAATAATTTAACAAAACTTACAAACCACCATTTTACTTAAAAATTGGATTGAACTGTGACAAAGTGGGTTTTTTGGTAAAAAGTTAGTGGATGTAGTTTGTTAATTTACTCTTTAATGTTTTTAGATGCGTGTAAATTAACAGTTTTACTTACACAGATCAACAAAAAGATGCAAACTTTGAAAACCAATATCAATGTATAAATGTAAAATCCATTTTAGTTGGTCCGGTAATATTGACTTAAAATCTAAGAATGTACTAATTTGGATGGGTTAATTTTTAAAAAAAAAACGTATAAATGCATAGTTCAAAAACAATACAACCTAAATAGGATCATGAAGACAAGATCATATAAACCACGTAGGTATACAAATTCTACGTATACGTTTTGGCATCAATTTAAAATTATCATTAAGTTCAATTACATAATCAAACCAAGGGCCAAATTATAATCAAACAAAAAGTGGTATGATAAAAATAAAAATAAAAAGACAATCTGGTGCACTAAAGCTCCCGCATACGCAGGATCTGGGAAGGGGTTCCACCATTCGGTGTATTGTACGCAGTCTTACTCTGTTTTTTACACAAGAGGCTGTTTCCAGGACTTGAACCCGTGACCTTCCAGTCACATGACAACAACTTTACCAGTTGCGCCAAGGTATATCTATAAATATAACAAAAGCTATTTATTTAATGAAATCTAACTATAAAATATGTATAAAGACATGCCGTCAATTAACACTTTATTAAATTCAAGAACTAGAAATCATTAGACTATATCAAATGACTCCTAAAGTTAACGAAACACCAAAGACAATTAAAATAATTGAAGAGATAAAAAATAACAGCATGCTTATGTTGGAGCTATCAATATTTAAATTCATACATAAAGTTACTACCATCTAATTGATGTATTAATTCTATGATTAATATTTTCACAGTTCAACACTATCATCGTGGTATAGGTGAAAAGTTTTCAATTGGTTATCAATTGTTAATCTCAACTTGAGAATTTGTTTGGTCCTCTTTAATGGGTCTTCCTTTCCAAACACAAGATTAGAACACCATACCTTGTTCAAGAAAAGTAAGCCCAAATTCTTTAATAAAGAACTTAGTATAATTGATGGTCAGATTTAGATAAATATGTACTAAATCGTTTACCAAGTAATAAAATGATAAGTAGAGTATCATATCCACATGGATTCTCGTTCCAACTATGCAATTCGCATAACTATGCAATTGTGCAATTCGATTGGTTAAATAGTTTGTTGGAATTAAGTAAGAGTCAATCTATTCATGGATTGGTTAAATAGTACTCACTTAAGTGATGAGTTCGTGGGGTTTTATCCTCTCCAACCGTTGAGTTGCATCAGATTCACATGTGAGTTAAGGCGTTTTACGATTGTAGGGTCGTCAATCCTGAAGTAGTTTTGTACACATTCCTAGTTTGTAGTACGGGGTCTTACTCTCAGAGGTAATTGAAGCATAGATATAAATTAGAGTTCCTGAATTTATCCTAAAGGTTCCCTCATCTATGAATCTTAGAAGTACATCAACATACTCTTTGTCGCGTCATTTTTGGAGATCAAGGCTATTTGGTTAGCGTTTGACTCACTAATTTATTTCACGACTGAACATTTAATTTTTTTAAGAAAAGGGGAAAAAAAGTTCAAACTA
>Ga0315913_1010375_pt1 | contig 10752 bp, 8 predicted proteins | sample MpolsnodulesMG_FD_207736 | JGI IMG/M metagenome (GOLD analysis project Ga0315913, IMG submission 207736) | Medicago polymorpha root nodule microbial communities from Los Angeles, California, United States - small nodules | ecosystem: Host-associated > Plants > Roots > Nodule | place: USA... | reverse complement strand
ATATATATAGATATATATATATATATATATATATACATATATATATCACTTGATCTATTGAGACTTATTGATTTAATTGTGTATGATGATCTCCCTTGAGTAACACAGTGGTAGGCCACAAATAAATCATGTAAAATTAACCATTGAGTTGTTCAATATACATACCCCACAGTGACTGAGTAGACCATCTTTTTCTTGGTGATGAAAACAGGGTATGCCATATGGTGAATACAAACATTTGAATGCAGTGACATAAAATCTTAGCAGTAAAATCTAATCGAGCAAGAGTATGTCGTACTTTGCCTGCCTTTTCTAATTCAGCAACATTGTATAATGGTATTCTTTGATCACCTTTTTCTGCAGTATATATTGATAGGTTAGTACTATAGTCAACCACATCGAAATATCATCACTAAAATTATCATATGCTAATTTGTTTAAAAATAAGGAGAGAAATAAATATTAATTAAAATGATGATGATAATAATAATAATAATGATAATAATAATAATTTACAACTAAATCCATATCCAGGTTATGAGATTAGTCAACTCTTACCACTAAATTATCATACCAGAAGATTTTGTTGTATACATGGAGATTACTAAATAATCGCGTTACAACTCAAATTAATTTGATCCACCGATGGGTACAAAATCCAGCATCTCATATGTGTGTGAAATGATGTAATTTGAAAAAAACATCCAAACATTTGTTTTCCCATTATCCTATTACGGGCTAACTATGGTAGGATGTTCTATTTGGTTAGGTATCAACTTGTATGTTGATAGACGATAACTCATGTAATGTTGTCAAATGTATAGGTTTGGTATCTTATGGTAAACAATTAAATGAATGTCTTCATTCAATTTGGTTAGTATCCACGTGGTCAGTTTAGAAGCATCATAACCACGTGGTTTTCGATTATAAGGAACATCTATCATGTTCACCCTTTGACATGGTTGCACATATTGGTATTGTCATGGATTTAAGTCTAAAATTAATGGTTTTTCTTATGATTATATTTATGTGGTATTGAACCACTCAAATGTTTATAAGTAATAAATTTGTTTGGAATTGTTGTTGTTTTTACAATTTTATCTTTTAAGAGAGAGTATGTTTTCAACATGGTATTTAATGCTGATTGAAGAAAAATATATAAAATAAATACGGATGTATTGTTAAAGAATTAATTAATGTACTTGAAAATATCAAAGAAATCTTATAAAAAGAGACAAATTTTGTTCTCAAAAGCAATTTATATATAGGGACAAAGGTAGTATCGATTTTCATTTTGGATTATTAGTGTTGTTGCTTTGGTGCCTTTTTTGTAATATTTGATTATTGTATCTTTTTAATCTTAGCTTTTCTTTGACTATTGTATCTTTTTCAATTTTTGACCTTTTAGAAAAAACCAATTAATTTATGGGAAAAATACGAGAACTATTAATATAGTTGACAAATTACCAAACATTATTACATAATGACCATGGCTATGTATCATAAGAGTCAATTCATTGAAAACATACCTTGGTCTGCAATGTCTTTAACGCCATACAATTTAATTCTAGTTTTTGGATCTGAGACTTTGACAGAAACACCTTTAACAACAAAATTTTATAAAGAACATTAGACCTTTATTTTGATGACTTTCGGCATAAAACTAAAACAATGCAAGTAAAATTCCTTTAGACTTTCAAAATACATGAATTTGACAAGATTTATCTTTTAATTATTCCTCTTTATTAACTTTTCTTTTGAACAACAAACAATTCATATTATGTAGTATTAACATATGAGATTTGAATTTTTACCAACAAAAAAAAACATATGAGATTTGAATGAAGAAAAAAATGCGAGAGAATAGAAGATGAATTACATGTGGCTTTCCTAAATGTAAACCGTCTGAGGCTATTTCAAAGTAGGAGGGGTGACGCAAAATAGTTCTAATATTTTACACCAACTTTCAACCTAGATTTGAATTATAAAGCACTTGTATTACCTGAGTCTTGTTCTTTTTTATAGGAATTTGGTATTGAAATTTGAAATAGCTGTGGTTGATAGTATACTATTATTTATTAGTTTGCTACTTTGTCATCACTTCTTATGATTGGACTAGTTATTAATACATGTAGCTAGCTAGTGGCAATACATGAAGGTTTATGGAAATTAAAATGAGGAAAAATATTAACCTATATATATAGGTTAATATATAATAATTAACAAACCACCATTTTAGTTTTATTAGTCAGATAATATATAAATAATTAAGAGAATAAAGGTACTTCAACTCTTTTACAAAATAACATATAGTTAGAAGAAATTAAAAAGTTTAAGCAAAAATACATCGTGTACAACCATATGTGAAGCTCATACCTAAATAGAGGATACAAGAAATCAACACATTACTATTAATAAAGTAAGAGTCATTCTAACTTGTGTCATTTGAACACAAGTTAAAGGAGTTAAAAAGAAAAAAGAAAAAAAAAAGGATTTGCATTAAGAATAGAATTTTTCAAACTTTCAAGATAATGAACATACAATTTTTAAAATTTGAATTTTATATTTAATTTACTGACTTATACTTTAATGTCACATGTTAGCATTTTCAATAAAAGAAACATCGTCAATCTTTAACCTTTGCTTAGAATCATTTTTAAGATAACACTATAATGTAATATCATAAAGAATAACTTTGCCACCAACCTTAAAAAGATAACGCGCATTCCATGATTCCTAGATGAACCGAAAAATCCATGAGAACAAATTTCTAGATGATTCTTAGATTAACCAAATATTTCATTTCTCCCTTTACCCCGCGACCCACGAATAATATAAGTAACAAACATAAGGGAGTCAAATACTAAGGTTCCACTCAATACATCCAAGGACACACTTAAATAATAAGTCTTCAATTGTAAATAAGGAAAATTAATCATATTGTCTAACATCTAGGTTGACAACAATCACTGGCGGAGATAGAAAAAAATAACTTGGGTGAGCCGCTAAAATAAACTATAAACAATTAAAGTGGTAATAAGCATTAAACATAAAGTTAAAATTATAAAGTTTGACTAAAAAGCTCAAATGGATGCTTTAAGAAAATAAATTTCATAGTTTACTAATGCTATCAATTATGAATCTTTTTTATTTATATAAAACAACCTTTAATTCGAGGAATTTTCAGCTGACAAGACAGTACAAAAGAGATTTGAAACCCTCAAAAATTAGAAGGTCTGTAAACCTCTAGCTCCGCTAACCAGCCAAGTATAAGCATTAAAAAAATCACATGTGTCACTTTTGAAACCGCTGAAAATCTAAACTATTGAAAAATTGTTTAAAACCACGCAAAATAGACCTATGATTTTTAATTTTTCAGGTGGGCCACTAAATCAATTCGTGTGGATTTAGATTTGACGAACACTAAAATCGTAGCGAATTCGTTTAAAATCTTGCAAAATAAACCTATGGTTGTTAATTTTTTAATTTTTTCGGGTGGATCGTGGCCCACCTCAATCCATGAATGGCTCCGCCCCTGACAACGATCGCATTACCATACTAGTGACATTTTGTGTAAGGGGGGATAAAATGTAGAAAATATTTTTTATTCCTCAACTTCAATCCTAAAATTTAGGTTGGGTAAAATTTAACTTACAAAATTCCCACTTATAAAATACTGTAAGTCATATTATTTATTTATTTTTTAACAGGAAGTCATGTCTATTTTATTGTGGAAATCTTAACACACATCTCTCACATCTATGATTAGACATCCATAGTGTGACTTTAGTGGCTCAAGAGTGAAACCGGATAGAAGTGACTCAAAAAATCTTAGATAGACTCTAATAAATCTTAGAATTTGAGTTGGGGTTAACCTTTTCTTAAAATACTCAAGTAAACTTTTAATGTGAAAACTATATCCACTTATAAACCCATGTTCAACTCTTCTCTCATCTAATATGAAATTATTAGCACTTATAAATATAATTTTTAACTTAACTAACATATCTAATTTGAGATATCCTTAACCACCTTCGTTCCACATCCAACATCAACTAATAGGTAGACACATTTCTCAATTTGCACAAAAGAAACAAGAAAATGCTTGAATGGTCACAAAATTTTGGACATACACATCAAATACACTTATCATTTAATTAGTTGAAAAATATACATTATTTAATTCTTTTTTCTTTCTATATTTTTCAATTGTATGTTTTTCCAAATCTTGTGTCTAAATTCTTGTGACCCACACAAGAGTTTCTCTCAAAAGACCTTTTGATTCTTAAAAGTCAACAACACTATTTTGATTAAGAAAATCATTGGTCATACAGATAAATGAATTTCTCACATTCAACCCTACGAAATTATTTTAACAAAATCAACTCTCAACATTGACATGAACTCAAACCACATGAAAACAACCTTCATAACCAACAAATTATCAGCCCTAACTACTACAATAAGCAAGGTGCAACCAATATAATGTATTTGCACTACCCAAAAAAAACAAAAATTAGTAAGAGAAATTTATAGTGAGGCAAAACATTAATTCTCTCTAATTCCGTCACTAAATTTTGTGACCAAAAAATTTATAAGAAATTTTATTTTTTTCTGTCGTTAATTTCCCTCTCTAATTTTGCTTTTCCTAATAGTGTTGAGAGACCCGTAGATACAAACTTGTGTCACCAAATCCCCTTAATCTTACTTAGCTATAACATCTCGAATTAATCCAACTTAACCTTTAACAACCAATGGAGAAAAGAAAGAAGTAAGATGATCACCTTTTTCAATCACTTTTTGATATCCACTGGTTTGAAATTTAAGAACCATGTAAGGTGATTTCTTCCATGCTTATTCTAATCTTCACACCAAAAACTAAAATTTAAGAACCGCAAATTCCAATCTACTTCGTATCTAATGAAAAAATATACTTTTAATTGTCTCTCAACTATGTAGTTTAATCACCTCTCAATCGGTACTTACCGAGGAAACTAATACATGATCTCTAGTTTATGGAGTTATTATAGGCTTATTTGGAGGTTGAAAAAACAAAAAGACAACGTTTAAAGGGTTCCTTTTTTTTTTTTTAATTTAATTTTGTTTTAAAATATATTTGTTTTTATACCATATATATGCATAAAAAATACCATATATGTGTGTGTGTCACTTACAGTTGTAAAGAATTTTCTTCCACCATGGTAGCTGAATTTTACTACTCTCGAAAGCTGATGTCCTAGTAGCAAGAATTTCAAGAGGAGACACTCCATGTTCGTCCTCCATAGAGCGAAAAATTTGATACAAATACATTATTATATTTGCCATACCTGTTGCACAAGACACATAGATTATTAACAAGATTATTAACAAGATATAAAGTTTTGGTAAAAAGAAAAGTAAGAAGAAAAGAATAAATAAAATAAGAGATAATAAAGAACTAACCGAACATTTCTCTATGAATGGCTACGTGAAGAATGGTATCACCCTCGTTATTGATAGCAATAGTGATATCATATGGAAAAAAATTATGTAGGTAAAGAAAGGTCCTTTTATGGCGTGCAAGCACAGCACAAAAAAGTGGTGATTCTCCCTTTGCATTTGGGACTCTAATCAAATCCTTCCTTTCACCATTTTTTCCAATGATACATTCACACATACTTTTGAATCCTCTATATGCTGCAAGGTGAAGAGGAGTATCACCTCTTTCAGTCTTTATTTTTAAACCACTTTGATCATTATGCTTTACTATTGCATCTACAAGACGTTTTACACTGTCTTCGTTGGCATTGCTTACTGCCACATGTAATGCTGTTCCTCTTCCCTTTATTCTTATCTTGTGAAAATATACATCTTCTTCGTATTTTTGTATAACTTCTTCCCATTTGTCTTCCATTACAAACTGGCGTAACTCGGCAGCTACATATTTTGTCACAAAATAAAATAGTAAGACATACAATATTTAATGTCACATTAAACAATTGGAGGAAAAAATGTCAGAAATATTGAACGTCAACTTAAAGAGCCTGATAAATATAAGGAGAGTTTAGACGTACCATCTTGAAAGTTATAAGGTTCATCTTCATCTTCAAACTGAATCATAGAGTTAGGATTCATTTCGGAATCATCTTGAGGCTGAATCATAGCATTAGGATTCATTTCGGAATCATCTTGAGGATGAATCATAGAATTAGGATTCATTTCGGAAAGTTGAAACTTAAAATGAAAATAAGAATAAGGATCAATGAGAGATGAGTAATGCTGCTGTAACTGAGCATACCTAATTCCTTTATATAAAGAAAGAGAAGCTATGAATCCGATACTTCCGGTAAAGAAAATTGATACCCTCATCCAATTATGAGTATTTTATATATATTTTTAATGGAGTTTCTACGGTGCAGTCAGGAAACTGACTTTTTTGAAAAAGTTAATTTTAATTTTAATGTTTGATTTCATTTTTAAATTGTTGATTACTGATTAATGATCAATAGTAATTCATCTAGTAATGCTTGCAACATCTTGAACTTACATGTACTATTTTATCGTTGGCATCTTTAACATGCAAACAGATTTGATGATATTATGTGATAGTCTTAAGTGCTACACTTTGTGGGGTGTTACACTTAAAACAAGGTAGGATAAAATTAGATTAAGTGTAGTCTTGTTAATATGATGAATTGATGATACTATGGGGACTGAACTTTTGATGTTATAGTATTAACTTCATCAGAAAAGTCATTTTCACGACTTCACCATAGAATTTTCCTATTTTTAAATAACATTAGGAGTAATTATTTTTTGGTAGTGCTAACATTAGGAGTATTAATAACACAGAACACTCATTGAAACCCTATAATTGTATTTTTTTTTCGTCTTAATTCCATTTTATGTAGTATCAAATTTTATCGCTCGTGTCGCCATGAACTTAACTTAGTTGGTAAGGACAATGCAAAATATATGCAAGGTTCGGGATTCGAACCCCTAACACCACCAAAATTTTTTTTTATCACTCGTGAAAATAGTCTCTCTTTTTAAAATTAAACTTTTATAACTTCAAACATTACATTTGTTACAGTTTTTATCCAAAAAAAGTAACAATATTGGATAAGAAATGATGATTTATTTTCCCAACTTTGAATATAAAGAGAAAATACTACATTTTGGGCTAAAAAAATATATCATTTTAAAGGTTAAAAATATCCATTTTAGTAGCTAAATTTATGAATTTGACCATAACTGCAACAAATGTGATATTTGAAGGATCAAAATGTTAAATTTTAAGAAGAAAAGAAAAAATATTTTTTATGAGCATGAAAGAAAAATAGAGGGAGAAAAATGCAACTAAACTTTATTTTTTTACCGAGTAAAATTCATATAGATTTTACAATTTTCAAAATATCTAACGTAAATTGTTGAGTTGACATGAATTTCTTTCGATAATAGAAACTTGAAATGGAGTGTTAATTAGAGTGATGTTGCTCACACTTTTCTTCATATTAAAGTTATGTGTACTGTGTATCAAAAACAAAAAAGTTATGTGTACTGTGCAAAAAATAAGTACTACCTCCTACGTTTTAGTTTTTTTTTTAAAAAAAAAAAAGAACCTCATTTGCTTTTCTGAGCACATTTTTCAATTTTCACATTTATTAAAAAATTATGCAGCCTACTAATATTTGTGTTCCTAAAATCCATTTAGTATACAAACATGAGTAATGCTAACAACACTCTTTTTGAACATTTTTGTTAGTTTAAATCATTGTGGGTTTACACTTTGAAAATTGAACTCACACTAAGTGGTAGGACATACCTTGATTTCAACCAAATAAAGAGTGAATGCTAGAGAGGATGTTGAAAAGTGAACGTTGCTAGTATTGCGGGTACATTTCTCAGCTTTTGGGTAAAATCAAATGTGATATATGTTTGTTTTTAGAGAAAATGTGATATATGTTCTTATCAGTTTAATATATAATACGTAGGTTAGTGGAGTATCTTTGAAGAAGATATGTGGAAACACTTCCTGTATTAGGAAAAAAAATGATTTTTAAATTTTAATTACAAAGGATAAACTTATCTTTTACTCTTTTATCAGTTTCTCTCTACCTATTTATCTATTCATTCCCCTCTCCTAAAAAGTCAAATTTATAATCCCTTTTCTTATGAGATGTATGAATTACAATCTCCTCCCTTTGATAATTAAATATACACTACACTTTAATATACTTTTTTTTATAGATAGATGAGATGACAAAACCATCATAAACTCACACACACAAAGTGGAGGCACCAAGGTTCGAACCCTGGTCATGACGTTTGGCCTAATAATTTTGGCATTTTTGCCAGTTGAGCTAGTACTTATGGGACATATACTTTAACATAAATACATATTGTTATGATATATATTAACTTTGAACCACCATTTACCCAAAAAAAAATTGATAATCAAATTTAAATATTTTGTTATTAATTGTATAATTTAGAGTATAAATTACTCACTTTTAAATAACCATACTTTATCGACTTCACCAATTTTTCACATATTTTAATTTTATTTTTGTGTTGTTTCATATTTTATAATAGGGTTTAAAATTATATGTTAATGAAATTGTGAATCAAAAATGGCGAAAAATATGCATTCGAATTTTGATTATATTAAAATAGACCGCAATACTATTTTTCTTCGGAGTTCGTTAGATTTTTTTTTGATAGTTATTAAAAATAAAAAAATTATTAAAGGAGGAAAGTTTAGATTTTAACATAAAAGATAAGGAAAATGTAATTTAAATTTCTCTGAAGGATGAAGAATGATATGTTTTTAATATGTTTTGAATAAAAGAAGAGGTGAGTTTTGTAATTTAGATATCTTTCAAAAAGAAGGAGTGCAATTTCCTCATAATTTTTTTAGTTATCAGACAACTTTTATGATTTATTTTTTTTATATAAAAAAAACATGTACAGGATTTAGTAGACAATGGACACAACAAACAAAATATAGTTTTATACTTTATAATTTAAAGCGGTGATGTTTGAACAACCATTTGAAACAACTTCATTTTTCTTTTTTTTCGTTGGTCAAAAACAATAAAGAGAATAAGAACATAATGTAAGTACGAACGAAAGAGAAAGTTGTTAAAAAATTATCACAAAATAATTATACAAATATCATTTCTCTAAAATTTATAGTGCGTGTGATAGTGAAAACATGTATTTCTTGTGTTGCAATTGATCTGTAAACATATTTTAATCTTAATAAGTATTGAATATCAGAAAAAGTGCGTGTGATAGTGAAAACATGTGTTTCTTGTGTTGCAATTGATCACATCTTAGATAAAAATAATTTAATCTTAATAAGTAATGAATATCAGATTTTCCAAAATAAAGAAAAGGGTCAAGATCGTGTCTTGCTTTATTTTTATTCCTTTCTTCACTCTCGTGATTTTATTGTTGCAGCTTTAAACTGAGTGAAACAACACATATATGACAAAAGCAAAGTGCAAAATGTTCAGTGCTGAGTGAAACATAAGCTCAAGCAAAAGATACATTCTTTCTCACCTTTTGTCTCTTTAGCATATTATAAGGCTTCGTATCTCGTCGGGTTTCTCATGGCCTTGGGAGCAATATTACTATTTATGGTTGGATAAGTTTTCAAATATTTTCTATGTTTGCTTTCATTTTTAGATCAGAAAAGGTGATTTAAAAGACATGTAATTTAGACTTTTGTTTTGGTTGTTGAAGATGCGCATTACTCATGTGATGAGGAAACTTTTATGTGTCATTTCATGAAGAAGAACAAGTGTCATTACACATGAGTTCGCCTGTGATTCCAAATATTGTTACCTACAAATTTATGTACCCCATGTGCATGACTAACTTCAATGCTCAGTAAAGTATATGGATGAGTTTGAACTACCAATATTACGATTGAAAATTACTAGCTGTATCTCTAATTATTCGTTCTTTTAGTGAAAAAAAAAAGTTTATTCTTAAATATAAGTCTCAATACAAATTAAAAGATATACTAATTTTATTTTTCTAAATATAAATATCGCTAACTAATTATAACTTGTTTTGATAGATGAAAAGACAACATTAAGAGCATAGGGTTGCTTCCTTTAGAAGTTCAAGAGTACCATAACTTTTAAGGCTTGCAGCGGAAGATTCGGAAATATTTACTATTACAATACCAGAAAGATTTTGACCCAGATATATAGTTCACTCTTTCTACTATAATTCTTTCTATATGTGTTTTTCATGTGGATTGTTGTTTTTGTTCGAAATGGCGGTTGTTTTTTATAGACTATTTGTGTGTTTCATGTGGATTGTTATTTTTGCTCGTAATTGCGATCATTTTTTACAGACTATTAGTTGTATTATCATACACACGAGACATCTGCTTTGGTACCTTGAGCCTTCCAAACCGCCATTTATTATTATTGTTATATACTTTGTGAAACCACTTTGAGCCTCCATGCAAATTTTATTTCTGTTACTTATGTGGTATGAATCATGTCACAAGTTTTGAACCCTGCAATGATACATCATGGTTGATTGCTATTAGAATCCTTGAAGAACGAAACTTTATATGTCTCAAGGTTTGCTAGACTATTCTCATGTTTCGCAACCCTTGTCTAGATTCACTTGTTCCAATATCAAAGCTCCGCTCTCGCTTTATGAATTGATATTTGAGATGATGAATTAACAAATACTAACCCTCCGCTCTCGCTTTATGAGTTTGGCATTTGTTAATTCATTATAAAA
>Ga0315913_1010370_pt1 | contig 10753 bp, 5 predicted proteins | sample MpolsnodulesMG_FD_207736 | JGI IMG/M metagenome (GOLD analysis project Ga0315913, IMG submission 207736) | Medicago polymorpha root nodule microbial communities from Los Angeles, California, United States - small nodules | ecosystem: Host-associated > Plants > Roots > Nodule | place: USA... | reverse complement strand
TCTTTTCTTTCCTTTTCAATTTTTTTTGTGTTGTGATGTTTTTACTTAACTGTTCATCACTCTCATCTCTTGTTCTTCATCATTTTGTGAATAACCGAATCAATCCACCCGTCGTAACCGAGACCCGTCCAAATCGTGTCTATTCACGGTCGAATTTGGGTTCAATTTTAGAACACTCGGTTTCATATACCTTCACCATTTTTGGCCCGAACCCACACAAACCCGACCGATGCTCTACCCTACATGGGGTTTTGTCGTGGATGCAGTGTTGTGGGTTGGACGGTGTTGTGGTAAAATTTTGGTTTCGGATCTAGCATCAGATCTCTTGGTGGTGGTGTTGCGTTGAGGATGATTTTGTGTTTGGCTGTTGGAGGGTGGGTGATCTTTGAGTCGGAGCACTTTGCGGACGGGTGCTATATAAGGGGGTGGTTGATGTTGTTTAGGTGAGGAGGTGGGTGTTTTTGTGGTGTTTGTTATGGGTGATTTCTTTTGGAGGTTGCCTCTATTACTCGGGTCCATATCCGTCGTCGCTAACTCTTGTTTGAGTTTAGGGTGTCCTTCTGATTTGATCCTGAAGTCTGGTGGGCCGATCACTTTTGATTCGAGATCAGGAGTCAGTTCTTTGGTTCAAGTTTGGTTTTGGGCTTTGTTTGGTGTCCTTTTGGTGGACCGGAGGTTTAGAGGTGGTGGAAGTTGAATGATCTTTAGAAAAGAAGTTGTCCGGATGTGGCTCAGATTTGGTGATGACGACTGAGTGTTTCTTTTAGAAGGTTGATCTTTTGGGGTTCAGTAGTGGTGATGAGTGTTATGGATATCATTTTTCAGTGGTCGGTTCGTGTAGGAATCAGTTTTGGTGTTGTTTATCTTGGTGGGTGTTGTCCAGATGAGTGTTGGAGGTAGGGTTTGGTTAGGTGTTGTGTGTCTTTGATAGTGTTTATTTTCAGGTATTCCGCCTATATACATCGCCTCTAGTTTGTACACCTTGAATCACCGGTCTTTGTTCGTCTTGTGTAGGGATCTGGCTTTTTAATAATATTTTGCTGTTAAAAAAAAGGTAAGAGATAAAATATGTATCAAATGATGAATCGTTCTGAGCAACCCGAATTCTAGACCCTTTAATATCTAAAAATTAACTTGAATCTTAACTACTCCTAATCAAATAGGGTGGGCAAGGCAGGTCAGTAGTGGGTGTGTCTTCTCTATCCTCTCAATCAGTCATCCCAAATTGTACTTCTGATATTCGTTGAATTGAAAAATGGATATTCATATCAACCACGAATTATACCGGTGTAACAACAATATTTACCGTTGAACATATTTCTACGATGTAAATATTTTAAAACTCATATATTCGTATAGATCATTTCTAAGATTTTACGTAAATATGAAATTATTTGATATGATATTTTATGAGATGGATAAATAATTTATATTTATATAAAACTTTATATAGATGTCTATATGATATAAAACTTGATCAGACAACTCTTAGGGTCAGTTAATGAATTAATGTTTTCCTCAAAACCGTAGACAATGACACATACATTTGAATTTTGATATAAATCCGCGCCTTATCAGATTATCTTTAGATGATAACTGATTCCGTAACAAATGCAAAACAAACATTGATACTTTTATCAGGACATTGTTGTTCCAAATAATATTTTGAAATTCATTTTGATGCATCGGTTCCACTGCCGTAAACAATTGATAAACCTCATTCACAATGTAACCTTTGTCAGATGTTAGCTGACAGATCCACCTATTTTCCAAACGACCTGTATAAATAGGTTAGATAAAAGCCCACAACTTTTGATATGTGTTGTTTTAAACTTCTTTTCATTATTAATCTAGCCTCCCTTAATTTTTTTGACAAATAGCCTCCCTTATTTTTTATTCTTTATTTGTTTATGTTTCATTTTTATAAAATCTCTTCAATGTTTATCTATTGATTTGTGAACAGCAAGGCAGATGGCATACTTCTAATCCCATCCCTTCCCTTCTTTAAATAATAGCGAAATCTTAATTCTACATTGTTTAAAGTGAGCTTTATCTATAAATATTAAGACAAATTTGAACTTAAAACAGATATTTAGGTCCCATGAGTACCCGTCCAAACCAACCCCGATTTGACTGGGTTTGGGTTTTCCTCGATTTCAAAATGGGTACGGAACGAGTAATGGAGATATATGTACCCACCCTGAACCCATACACAAACCCTACCCGAATATAGAAAGGTCATATTTTTGTTTTTGTTGAGCGGGTTGATAATGATATGCTATGTTATTTGGTTTGGTAATTGTCATGATATAAGAACTTTCACTGATAGTTAAAGGAGCAATCAAATTATTCGGTAAGAAAATGTTAAAATGAGGGCTCACTGCCGGGGACGGGGATGCGGTGGGAATACTCGAACCCACTGGGGTGGGGATGAGATTCAATTTCTCATCTCTGTTGGATATGTGTAGGGTAACAGGTAAATATATGGGAGTAGAGGATGAGGATGAGGAAGGCAAAATCCGTTCCCACTTCGACTCATTGCCATGCCTATTGTTATTATTTGAATCCACGAGAGTTTGTATTTATTTAATTATTATAATATAGTATGTCATCATTAGTTGATCTAATTGTATGATTCTTTTACAATAATGCATGACCTGCCTCCTTACCTACTAGACCCAATTTATTTATTGTACTATGAAGGCAACAAAGGAAGGAAACATCCTTGAAGTATGCACATCATTACTTTTTCAACTAAAATATTAATTATTTTCTTCCTAAAGCCTTCAAACTCATTTTTGGTTATATGCAAACGCTCTGAAAATAGACATGATTGATGGTTTGTGTAGCGCAGCTCATTTGAGCTAAAAGATTAAATGAGTTGAGGAGTTCAAAATTTAGTGTATAAGTCTCAACAAAGAGAAGAATACAAACATATTAACATTTACAATTATAAAAAAGATATAGATGTTCATACGTAAACTTCCATTATAACAATTAACATATTAACATTTGTCATTAAATATAGATGTTGATATTGATAAGTAAACATCTATAATAATACTTTAAAAATATAAAAGTGATTGAATGTAATCATATATCACTAGCATTGTATTGTCATCCCTTATTAATATATTTCTTAAAAAAACCACATATGTCAGTGGACATCAGATACATGCTATGTATGATATGTCTGTGGATATTTGAGTGTTGACTTGACTTACATCCTATATATATGTTGTCAATTTTAGAAATTGCTCCTATAGTTTCAAAAAATTATAACGTTTATAGTATTTTTCTCTTGACGAATACTTGATTGTCTCTTAAGAAGGGGTCAACCATTGTGTTTCCAAGGAACAAGGGGAGCTGACTTAGCAACACAAGGGAACTTCTTGATTTTTATTACAAAAATCATCCAAAATTGATCAAAGTATAGTCTTTATAATATATTAGTGCGAAGGGAAATTCTTATTCAACAGTAGTACTGGATTTAATAATAGTAAAAACATACCACACGTAAATTACATTACATGTTTCTTAAATCGAATAAAATTTGACAACGAATTGACACATAAGGTTAGACCCCAACTTGTAATATTTTTCTTTTACAAAAAAATTGTAACGGCAAAATTCTCTCACACACACTAAATGTTAAAAAGTGGAGTATTATCTCGAACTTCATCATATCAAACATCGACGTCACAATAACATTTTACTGAATTGAATTTAGAATTTCTTAAATATTTATACATAAATTTCATCAAATTTTGTTGTATGTCAAAAATTATCAATGATAATTTCTAGTCGTCATAACCTACTTGAAGTCTGTTTCTCCATAATATTTCAGTTCAATTGTTTCTGGTATCAATTTAGGTAAATTAGTTTAAATTTTTTAAAATAAAAAAGGTTAGTCATCTTTAAAAAGTTAGTCATCACTTTAAAAAAAATAGTTAGTCATCATTTTTATTATATTTCACTTTTCATACATACTTTTATTTTGACAAGTAACTATGATGTGTGAAAATACAAAGTTACATATAATAAAAAAGAGAAAGCATTTTTCTTTATTCTTAAGCTAATAATAAAATACCCAAGAATACTTATATGAGAAGACACGAATCTCTTTTAGCTAAATCAAAGTCATGGATTTGAACTTTGAATCCACATTGGCCATGCATCAACGTTAAAACTCTTAAGAAGATTTACTGTCCATTTGAATTTCATAAAACCTGAGAAAGTAGTCTCTACAATTGCGTATAGAGGATACATGATTTACACCGAAAAAAAGTTAATAATGAAATAAAGAATAATTCCAATCTTTATTATTAGAACAGAAAAGTTCCTACTAAATTCCACCGTCAAGCATAACGGCCACATTTTTTTAACGCTCTCCTTCAACTTGAATTGTCACACCTTTCCTTTATCTTTTTTCCGTTCATACCACGCGCCGTATTTTTTTTTTTTATGTCGATTCGGTTCAATAAAATAAAATCTTCAACGACTAAAATTTAAACAAGAAGCAACCACTCTCTTTCTCTCTTTCTTTCATGTTTCTCAAAACTTCATACATATAAACACCAACCTCCCCTTCTCTTCAATTCAACCTTTCAATCCATCAAATATTCCTATATCAACAATTTCATCCTATTTCTAATCCTTCACACTTTTCTTTTCCACAATAAAAATTCGGTGACCCTCATCATCAATTTTTTGTTCACATATTAGTTAAATTCAAAAAAAAAAATTTTTTTTTGAGAGATTAGTCTCTGCCCGTCGACCGAATACGTGAAGTCAACCAAAATATTTACTTATTACTTGTGAAATAATAAACCATAGTAATTTATTTTACGCATACTTTGAGTTCATAGGAATTAATCTCGAGATATCTTAAAACACTTACATAAAATGTCACGAACAATAGAGATAACAATTTTGTCAGCAGAGAATCTTCAAGAGAACAAAAAAGCCATAAAAGGAAACACATTCGTCACGGTTCAATGTGACGGAAGCAACAAGGAAGCGAGCACCACGAAACTTGATTCCGAAGGTGGAAGTTACCCTACATGGAACGAGAAGTTGGTAATGGATGTACCATTACATGCAAGGTTCGTAACAATAGAGGTGAAGTACAAAACAAGAGGTAGTAGTAGCAATAGTGTTGGAATGGCTAGAATACCTGTTTCCGATTTTCTTGGAGGGTATGTGCATGAAAATCAATTGCAATTTTTAAGTTATAGGTTGTGGGATAATAGAGTTAGGAGAAATGGGGTTGTAAATATTTCAGTGAAGGTAAAAATGTCCCAACAAAATTCTTGCTCGAGTTCGATGTCATCGACGGTTAGTGGAGTTCCGGTAACTGGGGTTCCGGTGACCGGTAATGGCTCATACAGCGGGGTTGTAACAGGAATTCCAGCTGTTTGGTTAAACTACCAAAGAAACATATGAAATTGTACTTTGTCAATTGTAATCATGTATTCAAGAACAAAGGATACATTTTCCTTCACGATACACGTGTGATATTCTTTTTACAAAACGTTTATACATGTCTCAATTTTCTATTTATTTTTTGTTTGTTTAACGTTACATCAAAATGAGTAAAGAAAATATTACATCATTCGTCATTTTTGTTAAATAAATTTTTAGCACTAATCTTGTAAAAAAAAAATTAGCACTAATATACAATGGGATAACAAAATCACTAATGGGGTGTAATTGGAAAGAAAAAAAAATACAACCGGTCTAAAGAATCACTAATATACAGAACTATAATTAGATATTGCTAATAATTCTCATATATGGAAACTAGAATGCTGGAGTGACATATGGAGGTTGAAAGTACCACCAAAAGTCAAGAACTTGTTGTGGAGAATTTGTAGAGATTACTTCCCTACACGTGTAAGGCTAAAAAACAGAGGTATAAATTGTCTATTAGTTTGTGTCACGTGTAATGATCCACATGAGGATAGCTACCACATCTTCTTTCATTGTAAAACAACTATTGATGTGTGGAGTGCTACTAATGTTTGGCACTTGATTGCAGCATTAAGTCATAATGATAACGAGCCGACATCATTTTTAATCTTTTGTAATAGGTGTCAGCAGCACAATCATAGACTAATATTGCTACCATAATGTGGAGTATATGGAAAGCTTACAATCTTAAACTATGACAACATGTGTCAGATTCAAGCACTACAATTCTGGAAAGAGCTAAGCATATTTTAGAGGGATGGATGAGTGCTAACCGTAAGTAGTGTCTCTTGGCTCAAGAACACACATCCGTAACTACATGTGTTCGTCAACATTTTGATCAGAATCCGGGTAACATGACTAGTAGAGATATCACGTGGAGGAAACCAAGGCAGGATAGGCTTAAATGTAAAGTAGATGTCTCTTTTTCTAACTCTAATAATAATTAGGTATAGGCATGTGCATTTGAGACTCAGGAAGAAACCATGTTCTCTCAAAAACAATGTCCTTTACTCCATTGTGTTCGGTTGATGCTCGAGAAGTTTTGAGACTTTATCATGCAATTTGGTGGATTCTTGAACTTCAACTCACAATGTTGATTTTAAGGTTGATTCAAAAAGAGTAGCTGATTACTTTAATAGAGGCAGGGGAGATATCACCGAATTTGGTTTCATTATGGATATTTAACAAGGCAAATTCTATGGTACACTAAAATTTTTGAGTGTATTGGTACACCGAATCACTAAATTAATAGTTAAATGTGTTATTTTTTTAAGAGAAATTTTTTTTTCTATCACCTATAATTATAATAATTAAATCTTATTTACCAAAAACGTCGACAAAATAAAATTTAATTTTTCTGAATTTTTAGTACTCATAATAGAGAATTTTGATTATTTTTTACAATAAAATGTAAAAAAAAATTAGTATGATTTTTATAAACAATGAAATGATGTTTTTTTTCTTGTGAATGACATTTTCTAAAATATAAAAATCAACAAATAACTCTTTATTTTATAAAATTAATAGTTAATTTAAAATTTTTTGAAGTAGGAGTACCGGTACACCATAATTTACGGGTGTATCATATTCTCATTTAACAAACTCTCATATTGAGTTTATTAGGAGGCAAACAAATGAAGTTATTCATCATGAACTAGTCAAAGCAGCCACTTTCTTCCTAACTTCTTAATTTGTGATTAGATCCCAACATGTATTACTGATTTAATTTTTAATGAAATGATATAAGTTACTTTTTCTAAAAAAAAAACTAAAAGTTCATTTTGTTAAAAAAAAAAGCTAGAAGTTCATGGGGTGTAATTAGGAAAGAAAGTATGTTTACTAGAAATTTCTTTAAATGAAAAATCACGCATTGAATTTCTCTCTCACTAGTATACACTTTTATAGTTTACAATAATAATTAAAGTTGGGATTGAAAAAAAATTAAAAAAAATAATGTGTCACTTGTTGTTATCATAAAATAAGTTAAAAATTAAAGTGTTTGAAGATATTATTAAAATTTAAAGTTGGCAAAAAGAGAGAAGCTGAAGTGAATGAACGGACTCTTTCTGATTTGATTAGTTTCATTGCAAAAGAGAAACACACTAAAAGAATTGAAAGTTCGTGGCTTCAAAATACTAAAATTGTTAGACCGAATGTTAAGTTTGAAGTTCAAACTCCGACTCTTTCATTCATGTATGTGAATCTCTAATATTTATTGTCATGCTGTCTATAAAAAAAAAATCTCTATCAAAATAAGGACAAGTTTGAACGTGGGACATGTTTAATCCTGCATATAAAAGACAGCTTCTCCAAAAAAATTATGTCAAAATTCGGAGCCATTTGCAACACCTACATATTTTCCTTGTTGTTGAATTTATAATTATAATAATCCATGGCATGTCTGTAAGAAAGAAATATAAATTATATCCATGGCATGTCTCCTTACCTACTAGCCCCAATTTATTTATTTTCGACTATATGTATAGAGTTGTGTTATTTGAACAACTATTTATACGATAATTTATTAGACAACCAAAGATTTATAAAGAAAATGAGATATTAACCCAAAAACTAAAAGAGAGAAACATAAAAATATAATGTGAGTATAAGATAGAAAGTTTTCACAAAAACTTGTAAAAAAAATAGTTGTACAATATGCATACACTCTTATTATAGTCATGAATATTGGGTATGTGATAAGTTACTGAAATTGAAACATAGAATCGATAAAGATTGAAAAATATAAAAATAATTGAATGTAATGAAATGTGTATACTTTTTTTTGTAGTGGCCGAGGTAACGCGGAACTTGCATATATTATACATCGTCTTTATCAATTGAGTTAAACTCACGAGAACAAATGTGTATACGTTTAACACCAAGGTCCAAGGTACACGTTCTATATAAAATGTCATTGCTACATGAGTGTTGACTTTAAAAATTTGTCTCAAGATCCGTTGCTATATATATTTTCCAAAATAAGTAACTTTCTTAGCATTTTTCTCTTGACGATTCCCTATTGTCTCTTAAGAAGGGGTCAACCACTATGTTTCCAAGGAACAAGGGGAGCTGACTTAAGTTTAGGACAATCATTATTCGTAAATTAGAAAGTTGAAAGTACTAATTGTCATTGTAAAATGAGAGAGTCAACAAAATAAAACAAAGAATCGAACTTTTCTCCCCTGAAACTTACTTAACAACGCAGGGCAACTTCTTCATTTTTATTACAAAATTATCCAAAGTTGATCAAAGTATAGTCATTATAATTAAAAACATATCAGTGCAGTTTCCAAAAAATATACTATATCAGTGAAACAAAGCTAGATTTAATTAAACAAAATACAACAACAAGTAAATTCCATGATTTTTGTTTTTTTTATTATATATGTTAGAGGTACAAATAGGCATGGCATGAGTTTTCTGTTTTTAAAGAAAACCGAATCGAACTATCCTAACAATTCAAGAAAACTGAACCACACCGTTTGTGGTATAAGACGAACTGAACCAAATCATTTTGTTGTCTACGAGCTGAACCAAACCAAACCTAAATTTACCTTTTGAGAGGAAAAAATGTTTTGGATACTATTTAAAGAATCCATTCATATAAAATTACTAATTTGGTTCAAAACTGTTCATTAACGATTTAGTTTGGTTCAATACGGTTAGGTTCAAAACTAATCGGTTATGGTTCAAAAACTGTTATTAAATTAAAAGTTCGGTTCACAAACCACTATAATTGTTCGGTTAATTTTGGTTCAGTTCAAATTATGGTTCTTTTTGCCCACCCATACATATAGGTACAAAGTTTTCACTCTTCTTTAATAATGACTAATCTCCACTGAGAAATTTATTGGGCACACAAGAAAAATTCTTCGCTTCTAACTGATTTTTTTTTTTTTGCATAAGCAAAACACTAGAGTTCGAACACTCGATCACTTGCTTAAGACATTCAAATCTCTTATCACTTGGATCAAACCATTGTTATTTTTACGTTCTTAATTAAAACGAACAAATTTCAAAAGATCTTTAACCTCAAAGAATACATACGTACAAATGATTTGCATTTTACTCGACAATTCTACTTGACTTTAAATATTATCTATCAACTTTCTCATATAAAAAGAAGTTATATCTTTTCTTTAATATAAAATTTAAGTTTATTAAAAAATTATTTAAGAAATCTTGATCATTGAAATAAAATTTATGATTATGTTAAAAAAAATCTTGGCTTGCTTTATAAGAAATCCTAAGATTATAAACTAATTGGATTCTGTGATACTGACTATGTTGGAGACAAAATTGAAAGAAAAAGCACCCGTGGAAATTGTCAATTCATTGGTGAAAATCTGATCTCCTGATCTAGTAAAAGACAATCCATTATTGCATTGCCTCTGAGAGAAGCAGAATACATCGTAGCTACCAGTTGTTGCACACAATTGATATGGATGAAAAATTAGTTAGAAGACCATCAAATTAGTGAAACCAATATTTTTATTTTCTGTGATAATATTGTTGCTACATTTGTTTGTCTAAAAATCATATTCTACACTGAAGAGCTAAACACGTTGAAATAAAGCATCATTTTATAAGAGATTATGTTCACAAAGGTCTTTTAGATATAAAGTTCATTGATATTTATCATCAATAGGCTGATATATTTACAAAACCCTTAACGGAAGAAAGATTTAACTTTATAAAGAAAAATCTCAACATGCATTTTATTCAAGAAAGATTTAACTTTTTTTATAATTTTATAGGAGTGTTTATGATGTCATGGTCACTGCTAATTGATCATAGAATCCCTACAAGCTTTGCAGTTTATGCGGGAATTCTACGTTGGTCAGCAGAGACCTCGATATCAAATACAACACAGTTTCCGTGTAGTTCGCTTTGTTTTGGATTCTAAAATCTGAAAATACCTAACAATCTGTTTCGGATTTTAGAATCCGAATATAAGGTATTTCAAGAAGAAGAAAAATAGGGCGTACAAGTAAATGATAGGACGGAAAAAGTAACCGTCTTAAATTTTTTTCTTATCCTTAAATCCAACTGTCTCAAATCCATTAGAATGTCTAATAAGAAAATGCTGGAAGAGGGTTTAAGTAATGGAATTTGATAAGAAGATGTAAAGAAAGGAAGAAGTAACTATGAATTAATTGTTTATTAATATTTGTATACAATTCATTTATTTACTTTAAAAAAAGAATTTGTTGTCATGAAACTACCAAGGACAAACAATATTATCATACTAGTATGTACACAAATATTAGTATGATAGGTG
>Ga0315913_1010366_pt1 | contig 10756 bp, 9 predicted proteins | sample MpolsnodulesMG_FD_207736 | JGI IMG/M metagenome (GOLD analysis project Ga0315913, IMG submission 207736) | Medicago polymorpha root nodule microbial communities from Los Angeles, California, United States - small nodules | ecosystem: Host-associated > Plants > Roots > Nodule | place: USA... | reverse complement strand
AAGGACCACTCGATCAATGTTGGTGTCCTTCTCTATATGCTGAAGTTTCATCAAAGATTAAAGCAATTAGTACTCCTATCATGGTCAATGCAGTATCTTCAATTGTTAAATCTTTAGGAGAAGATCCAACAAGGAAAGAGCTTGTAGAAACTCCTAGTAGATTTTTGAAATGGTTGATGAACTTTCAATGTGCTAGTAACATTGATATAGAGATGAATGGTTACATTTCTATTACCAATGGAGAGGTAAGGTTTGATGACAAGGAAATATATTCTGAAGTTAACTTGCCTTTTTGGTCACAATGCGAGCATCATTTGCTTCCCTTTTATGGTGTTGTTCACATAGGATACTTTCTTTCTAAAGGATGCTATCCAATTGGAAAGTCCATTTTACAATCAATAGTTCATTTTTATGGTTTCAAACTTCAAGTTCAAGAAAGGCTCACAAAGCAAATTGCAGAAACCATTTCACCATTGGTAGGTGGAAATGTGATTGTAGTTGTTGAAGCAAGTCACACTTGTATGATCTCTAGAGGAATTGAGAAATTTGGAAGCAATACTGCAACCATTGCTGTTTTAGGACATTTTTCAACTAATCTTGCTGCAAGGACCAAGTTTTTGGAGAGCATTCCAAGTGCTACATCTCTTGAAGGACAATGATTAGTTTGAAATAGTGCAACCATAAATAAATCTATTAATCTATTTCTAATAAAAGTCTTCTCATATGACATATGTGGTAGAATTTCAAACGATTTTCTCCCTAAATTTGTGCAATGTTGCAAAAGATTTTTAATGCTTTCTCATGAAGTTGTTCTATTTTTAATTATTTTGAGTAATAATAATGTTGGCTTTGATATGTTTGTTTGTATATCTTCTCTGTCTTTAATAAGTCGGGTTGTTTTCTCTCTTTAGTTTATCTTTTCACTCTTCTTCATTGGGGGTAGTTTTGGATCTATTTTTGATCCGAAATCACACCTCTTCATATTTTTTTTCTTTATCACGATTTAAATAAGTGATTTTTACATAGTTTTAGGTATAATTTTTTTCCTCGTGATTTCATTGTCTGAGTGCGACGTTGTGATGTTCGTTGTTTTTTGCGGCACTGTTTAATTTTCCGTGGGTGGAATCACGAGGCGGGAAGTCCAACGATAGATATAGGATAGACCATGTTGAAATTTGGAGTCTAACCCATCCTTACAAAACCGACTTGTAAGGTGAGGAGTGTCATCTTTATAAACTCTTATCAAGAGTCATATGTATCCGACATGAAACTAAATCCACCCCTCCAAGCCAACACAAGGCAAACCAACATGAGACAACTCAAATCTCACAATTAAGCGACTAGGGGTGGATCACAATAAATGCGGAATTTCCAACAACTAATAACATAATGAAAGAACCGAAAATGAAATGATGCAAGTAAGAGATTTGTGGTTTGTTTTGGAGGGTATGACTTACCTTGTGTGTCTCATAGGACTGGTGTACACTAATCACCTACAATGGATTAATGCAAGTGGTAAGGGACTTGAGCCCCTTAAGTAAATGATCATGAGTTTGATTTTTGACTCTTGTGTGTGTATGGAGAAAACTTGATTAGGCTGGAAGAATTCATCTTGTGTGCCCCACATGTTTTATGACATAGATTAGTCACCGTCAATAACGGTGAAAACTTCATATTTATAACATGATAACCAAAAACGTAATTAAAATAAATAGTGATGTTATCCTTTATGTTTCACTAGTATCAGTAATCTCACAAGCAGCTAAGCATGACCTGGTAGTAAAGATTCATCTAATATTCCAAAAAGACCTAAATTCTTATTCTGATGCTGATTTGAGAACTTCGTTTTTGTATAATATGTCAGCATCTATTACCACTCCTTGATTCTTGAGACCTGGTGAGCTCAAGGATCCAACTCCTCTAAAAATTTTCTTAACAATATAAATATTTAGTGATCTCATAAACATCAATATCATTAGTTTGTGGTGGAAACTAAGTATACTATATATCAAGAATTTCAAGGAATTAGATCATAACTACTGGGATGTGAGCCATTTTCTTCAATTTATTTGACTACATTTCTTTTACACAGTCAGTATTCATAGTTTCGGTCTTCTATTGTTTGGGAAGGAACTCTTCCTGCAGCTAGACCAATATTCAGCTACCAGCTTAGAGAATGAAGACTTTGTGTTCATTAGCTTTGAAGGCTCATCGTATTCCATCAGTTTCCCTTTAGTAACCAGCCAAAATTTTAGGCAACAGATAGTCAGTTTCCCTTTGGTTACTAGCCAAAATTACTAGAAATCTAAAGTAGATGCATATATTAAAAAAGGAAAATAGAAAATAATAAGGAATTATCATACCATAAGATAGAACCATGACCATGTCACTGTCTATTACAGTTGGGATTCTGTGAGCAACGGTTATAACCGTGCATTCAGCAAATTCTTGTCTAATTACTCTTTGTAGAATGGCATCTGTGGCAGAGTCAATGGATGCAGTAGCTTCATCCAAAACTAGAATCCTGTTCCTCTTAAGTAGAACTCTTCCAAGACAAAACAGTTGGCGCTGTCCTAAGCTCCAATTTCCACCTTCATCACTCACTGTAAAACTTATCAGAACTAGAATTTCATGCCTTATTCATTGGTTGCAAAATCATATATCATATATTGAACAATAGAAATGAGAAGGTGAAGTTTCCTTAATGTTGAAAGACTGACCAGAAGAGTCCAAGAGACTTGGTAGCTTGCTGATTGTTTCCTTAAATTGACATTTTTCTACAGCCTAAATATACAAATCAAATATTAATTTATTGTCTGGGTCATGTAAAATTCAACTTCATTAAAGTTAGTTAATTCACCTTCCATATTTCATCATCTGAGTACAGGCCTAGAGGGTCAAGGTTTGTCCTAATGCTGCCCTTGAAGAGTGTTGGTTCTTGAGGAATGATGCTTAGCTTAGTTCTCAAATCCTTCAACCCGATTGAGCATATGTTTATCCCATCTATGAGAATATCACCTTTTGAAGGCTCAACTAAGCGAAACAAAGCACTTATAAGTGTACTTTTTCCACTACCAGTCCTTCCAACAACTCCCACCCTACTCCCTTCTTGAAATGTACAAGTGATTCCCTTGAGGACTAATGGAGCGTTCGGACGATATCTAACCTGAAACCAATGCACATAAAACAGAAATTATAGAACCTTTTTTAAAGTGGAGTGCAAAATAAAGACATAAGGGCAATGTTACCTCTAATCCTTGAACATCAATCCTACCCTTAGAAGGCCATGAATAAGGGGGTCGGTTATCCTCCACAATGGCAGGAGGCTCGGATGGACTGTGAATGAATTGATTGATTCTTTCAACAGAGATAATGTAGTTTGATAAGTTGGAAAACCATCGAGTCCAAAATATTAGGGCTGTTGTCAAAATTAAAGCATAATAAAGAGACAGTCCCACAAGTCCTGGAGACAAAGAACAGGAGAATTTCCGAGAATTGTCAGTATTAGCAAAATCATGTCATCGCAGACGACATCTTATGCAACATTATTACCTGGGGACACGTATCCACGAGGAACAAGAATTAGCAACAAAGCTGCGGTGATGATAGTTAAATTTTGAAGTGCTTCAATCCTTATAACCATCCATTCCATTGCCACATTAGAATGAAAGAATAATGAAGCATCTTTGTCCACAAGTTTTAAGTAGTTTTTGTAAAATTCATCTACCATGTTGAATGCTCTTACAGTAACCACTCCAAGTGATGTCTCTGCTGCAAAATTCATGACTGGAGCTTTGGTGGTTCCATTGATCCGCATTAGTTCCCTTCCAGTTGCTTGATAATATTGCTTTTAGGCAGAAAAGACACGAAGATTAAAAAGTTCATAGGTCAGTGATCTAGCCATGGAAAGAGAATGAGGAATCAAGAAAATTTGGAAAGTGGATAATAAACCTGAATGAATATTGATGCCACCATTACAGGAACAGCAACAATGAGAACTTGCCATGTGACTGAAACCATTATGCAAATTATTACCAGAATTTCAATTGCTACAGATAATGCAAAGAGGATGGAATGAGGCATGTCCAAGTCCAAAATACTTAAATCTGATGAAGCCTGCAAGAGAGACAATATTGATATAAATCTGGGGGATGATTAGAAAGTGATGAATGAACAGAACAAATATACATGGAATTTTTTCCCATTGGGGGGAATAAAGAAATCTTACTCGGGTTAAAATCCTTCCTACAGGGGTCGAATCAAAGAAAAGCATTGGAGAATTGAAGATAGCTTTAGTGAAGCTTGAGAAGAATGCATTCGAAGCTTTTAATCCGAGATGTGCATTCAAGTAAGACCTCAGATATACAAACAAAATGCTAGCAAAAGAAGTTATTGAATATACTCCAATCAAGGTGGCACTAGATACGTTTGGAATTTCAATGGCAATAACAAGCCAAAAGGAGGATGCAGTCTGCAAAACTATAAATGCGGATTGTGCTAACACGATAAAACACAACATGAATGATCCCCTGGAAAAAGAAATATAATCCCAGAATGGCTTCCAACCAACATCACCAATCACTTTTTCTTCTTCTTTTGTAAGTTGTACCTCAATTTGACGCATGGTAGAAATCTCCCCCTCGTTCTGATTTTGTGGATTAGCCAAAACATCATTTTCCGAAACTCCTTTATTTTCATTATCTTGATGTAGCTCAGTAACTATGTCTTTATGAGCGTTCACAAGTTGTTCAAAGGATGTCCCAGCTTTCAAGAGATTCTGATAACTGCCCGATTGAATAACGTTTCCATCTTCCATTACCTAGAATTTGAGTACATGTTGATTATGTTCAAATATTAATTACATAGGATAATGTATATACAACTTAATTAAGTATTTATCATATAAGAACTTATGTACAAGTTGTTTCTAAAATCAGATAGGGAATGAGATTACACTCTATATAAGCTAAAAAGAAAAATAAGCTATTTGGAAGAGCATATTAAAAGTATGTTAAATACAGCTCATTGACAGATACTATTTTCATAAGCTCTTCAAAACACCCTCACAATTTTAATCCAGTTAAGTTACTTTACCAATATTGTATCAACTTCCGAGAGAAACTCCACTTGATGCGTCACTAAAACTACTGTTTTCTCTCTTAGGGCTGTCATTACGCAGTCCTGTAATTTTGTAATGCAGTTAGTTTGATACACCAAAATAAGGACACAATATTTTCATTGTAATTAACATGATAAAAGTGATGTCTCCTTACATTGAACAGAATAGCAGCTGTGTGTGCATCAACTGCACTGAAAGGATCATCGAGGAGATAGATATCAGCATCATTGTAGACTGCTCTAGCTAGTTGAATTCTTTGCTTCTGTCCTCCACTTATGTTAATCCCTCTCTGACCTATTTCTGTAAGATCACCATAGCTAAAATCATCAATATCCTTATCTAAGGCACATACTTTAATGGCATTCTCATATTTTTCTTTGTCCATTGGCTTGCCGAAGAGTATATTATCTCGAACTGTTCCACTTTGTATCCAAGAAGATTGAGAAACATAGGCTAGTGCGCTACCTACATTAACCTGATTTCCATTATAGTGAAATATCATGGGAGGAAAAATATAAGATACCATCTTCATGAATATGATGAATTTGGAATTGAAAAAAACACAACCTGTTGAGTTTGTAACTTACTGTTCCTGAAATCTTAGGAATCTCTCCAAGTATTGCATACAGAAGAGATAATTTTCCAGCTCCAACAGGTCTGCAAACTGCTATTTTCTGTCCCCATTTTATCTCTAAGTTCACATCTTTTAAAGTTTGGGATACAGATTCATGATCCCAAATGAAGTTGCCAGCTTGGATTGCCACAGCATTGACTAAACATTGCTTTATATTTCTTCCATTATCATCATTACTCAGCTCTTCATCAAGCATAAATGTGTTGAGACGATCAAATGAAACCTTAACTTGAATCATTATAGATAGAGCCTCTGGGATCATAAGAACAGGATCTCCCATGTTCCTCAATGTTGCAAGAACTGTAAAAATGGTTTCGGCATTCAATGGTGCAATATTGAAAAATATGCATCCTATAAAGACAACAACAGGAATAACTGTAGGAGACAGCCAATAAAGAAATGTTCCGAAAGCTTTCAGGAACTGTATCTTAGACAGCCATTTGAATTCATTTTCTCGTAGGGACTCGACTAAGTTCTTGAATTTTTCTTCCCATGATTGTAACTTAATGATTTTCATACTATTTAGAATCTCTGAAGTTGATCTAAGACGTTCATCCTGTGCAATCATAAACTGTACCTGGCAATTTTGTAGGATCCTTGCAAGTGGTACATTGAGAAGTCCACAGATGAGAAGAGGCACTAAACCGGGAAGAGCACCAATACCAACAACACCAAAAAGAATAGCAATGGACAAAACAAGTTGCAATGCACAAGTCCATGTTATATGAAACCACCATGGAAATTCTCCCATTCTATATGCATCAATTGCAATGTAATTCACAATTTCTCCGGTCGAGTGTCTTGTCCTTGCCAAGCTTGAAAGCTTTAGTTGCTTTTGATAAACTGCCACCATCAAAGCTGATCTCATTTTCATTCCCGACCTCCTTGAGTTAAAAAACCAATGACGTTGAGACAAAGACTCAACCAATTTGGTGAGAATCAAAATACCAACTATGGAAAGACCTTGTTTGAGATCTGCCTCGGTTCTATTTGAGTAGTTAACAAAAGCATAGAGTATAAGAGGTGAAACTGCAACCGAAACAGTTCTGAGTAATGCAAAAAAAGCTATTAATATGTTTTCTTTTGAGTAAGTTCTAATAACAGACCAAAGAACCAAGCTCTTGATATTGTTCTTTGTTTTCCCTCTTACAAGGGAATCCCATGCATTCACAAAGTTTTGATAGGTAATGTCTGCTTCATCTTCAGAAACAAGGGAAGGGATATCTTCAAGAGCTAGTGGCTTTGAGTAACCTAAACTGAGTAAAGAATTAACCCAAGAGAAAATCAACTTGCTGAGAAAGGTAGCATGGCCTAGGCCTGTTTGTTTTGTTTCAACTTTCTGATCCATCAGTGGCTCAGACTCAGATAAACATTTTGGGAGTGGGACACCATGAGTTCCTATATAGCCAAGATTTTTTAAAAAGGCACAAAATAACAAAAATCAAAGTTTAGTGTCTTGAACTTAATAAAATACTGTCCATGAATTTCAACAACCATAGTCAAATGTGCAAGAAATAAGATAAATTCATGAAAGCAAGAACCAATTAATTCCATAATATAAAAGAAGCATATACTAATGGCATAGCTCAACAGAATATGTCTGTACAGGCCAACAATAGAAATAAGAAAAAGAAGAAGAAAACAAAGTATATGTATGGCGTACCAATATGTACATTAGAACTTTTCATTGACATTTCCATTTCCATCCTGTGCTCCTTTTGCAGCAGACAAGCCTATCACATTGTCACATTGAGCACAAGTTTGTTTAAATTATATGCACTGCTCAACTTTCCACTTGACATGTTCATTTGTATATCTATATTTTATTATTCTATCAGGTCAAAGCGTTAATGATATAAAAAAAGCCCTAAACATCATAATTAATGATATTATATTATTACATTATATGATTCATGTCAGTATGGGCTAGATGATTAAGAATACACTAAACTAATTCACTTCCTATTTATTTTATACTCACTCAGTTCTTATTATAAGAAACAAATTATTTTTTTAGATTCATTGAATAAATAATGTATTTAATCTATATATAGATCACATATTCAATAAACTCAAGAAGTAAACTTTTTTTAGTAATATTGACTTGGGGAGCATAAGAATTTGAGCTTCATTTGATTTGACTCAGATTCCCTATCTAAAATTGTGAATACTCACTCTCTTAGTCTATCATAGATCAGTCATAATTTAAGACCTTTTTTTCCCTTACTTTTAGATTTATAAAGAAAGTCAATAGAAATACACGCATTAATTAAGCTGAGAGATGTTCTCGCTTTATTTCCTTTTCCTTACATTCGCATGTTATATCCCCCGTTGGAACTCCCATGACTGCTAAAATGCTAAAACCTCGAAGCCACCGCACTTGCAAACCAATCGAAGGAACTCCCCGATTAGTTCAGGCACGTTTTCTAGAGATAAACAACCTCTAAAGTTCTCTGTTATTTCCTTCATTCCTCAATTTAAGTTAGACATGTTATTGGATTATTATATGCATGTCCTTATCCACTTATATTACTAGGTTAGCTAGCTCGATAATGTTGAAGGTCCAGAGTTCGATCTGACCAATGTGTATGAAAAAACATTCCAATGAAAATAGAGACCAATATTCAATGATATAATAATAAACATCAATATCATTTACTTGTTTTGGACACAAGTACAGTATGCTGCTGGGGGATGAGTAGTTCACTTGGTTGAACTAATAGTTTCCATTACGATAAATGCAAAGTGAAAAATGAAAGAGAATTTTGATTTTACTAATTTATCTTATTAATTATTGGTGCATTTCCATTACGATAAATGCAAAGTGAAAAATGATAAATTGAAAGTGATGTAAACTATATTAACTCGAAGATACAGTTGAAAAATGAGTGTAATTGTGTAAAAAAATATATTTGTTTTCCATAAAGTCGGTATTCATTGTTGTTGTCTGCTAATGTTTGGGAAGGAACTCTTCCTGCAGCTAGACCAATATTCAGCAACCAACTTATAGAATGAAGAGTTTGTGTCCATTAGCTTTGAAGGCTTGTCATATTCCACAAGTTTCCCTATAATAATAACCAGCAAAAAGTTATGAGGCAAAAATAGAAAACAAAAGTATAGAAGAATAAGGAAATAACATACCATAAGATAGGACCAAGACCATGTCACTGTCTATGACAGTTGGAACTCTGTGAGCCACAGTTATAACAGTGCATTCTGCAAATTCTTGTCTAATTACTCTTTGTAGAATGGCATCTGTGGCAGAGTCAATGGATGCTGTTGCTTCATCCAGAACAAGAATTCTGTTTCTCTTAAGTAGAACTCTTCCAAGACAAAACAATTGCCTTTGTCCCAAGCTCCAATTTCCCCCGTCATCACTCACTGCAAAACTTATCAGAATTAGACTTTCATGCCATATTTATTCGTTGCAAAATCATATGTTGAACAATAGAATAGAAATGAGAAGCTGTTGCTTCAATGATTATACAGTTTCCTCAATGTTGAAAGACTTACCAGAAGAGTCCAAGAGACTTGGTAGCTTGCTGATTGTTTCCTTAAGCTGACATTTCTCTACAGCCTAATCAAACCAGATGTTATTGAATGGCTCATGTAAAAATTAGAATTTGAGTACATTTAATAGCTACATATTTTTCTATAATTTGTAAAGTTAGTTCACTCACTTTCCATATTTCATCATCTGAGTACAGGCCTAGATAGAGGGTCCAGGTTCGTCCTGATGCTGCCCTTGAAAAGTGTTGGTTCTTGTGGAATGATGCTTAGCTTTGTTCTCAAATCCTTCAACCTGATTGAGCATATGTCAATCCCATCTATGAGAATATCACCTCTTGAAGGCTCAACTAAGCGAAACAAAGCACTAATCAGTGTACTTTTTCCACTTCCAGTCCTTCCAACAACTCCTACCCTACTTCCTTCTTTTAAAGTACAAGTGATTCCCTTAAGAACTAATGGAGCATTAGGACGATATCTAATCTGAAACCAACCATTCAAAAACAGCCATCATACCAATTTTTTTGTCTATTTGTCGCAAGTAGAATAGGCGACAACATTGAAATTGAGGTGGAAAAGAAGACACGGATGCAACTTTACCTCTAATCCCTGAAGATCAATCATTCCCTTGGAAGGCCATGAAGATGGAGGTCGATTATTATCCACAATAGCAGGATACTCAGCTGGTATGTAAATGAATTGTTTGATTCTTTCGACATAGATAATATTGTTTGATAAGTTGGAAAACCATCGAGTCCAAAATATTTGGGCTCCTGTCAAAGTAAAAGCATAAGAAAGAGACAGTCCCACAAGGCCTGCACAAGAAAGGAGAATTGCCAAAAGTTATTAGCTTGAAGAAAATCATATCATGGTAATTACTAATTAACCTATTAGATCATAGCTTTAGATATGTTTTTATCCTTGCAAATATCTGGTTTTTGCTTTTGCTCGTTATTACTTTATTTTAGTCCCTTAAATATATGATTATATTGGAATGAATGTAGATCATTTAATTTTAATCCCTCGAATAAGAACTAAAATGAATATTAGACAGTTGTAACAGAAACCAATTTTAATTTGAACAAATTTGGCAGAGACTAAAATAAAAGTAGTATAGGGACTGAAAGCAAAATACATATTATATTTTCAGAGACAAAAATATGTTTAAACCTATATTAAATTACTACCTTGGGACACATATCCACGAGGAAGTAGAATAAGGAACAAAGCTGCAGTGATGACAGTTATATTTTGAAGTGCTTCAATCCTTAAAACCACCCATTCCATTGTCACATTAGAATGAAAGAACAATGAAGCATCTGTGTCCACAAGTTTTAAGTAATTTTTGTAAAATCTGTCTACCATGTTGAATGCTCTTACAGTAACCACTCCTAGTGATGTCTCAGCTGTAAAATTCATTATTGGAGCTTTGGTTGTTCCATTGATCCGAATTAGTTCCCTTGCAGTGGCGTGATAATATCGCTTTTAGAAGGAAA
>Ga0315913_1010364_pt1 | contig 10757 bp, 5 predicted proteins | sample MpolsnodulesMG_FD_207736 | JGI IMG/M metagenome (GOLD analysis project Ga0315913, IMG submission 207736) | Medicago polymorpha root nodule microbial communities from Los Angeles, California, United States - small nodules | ecosystem: Host-associated > Plants > Roots > Nodule | place: USA... | reverse complement strand
CCAGTCCTAAACAACGGACCGCTTGAGTTTGCCTTTTTATCTTGTTCCAAGCCGCCAGTCCTAAACAACGGACCGTTTGAGTTTACCTTTTTTTATCTTGTTCCAAGCTACCAGTCCCAGACAACAGACCGCTTAAGTTTACCTTTTTATCTTGTTTCAAGCTACCAGTCCTATACAGCGGACCACTTGAGTTTACCTTTTTATCATGTTTCAAGTGGTCAGTCCTAAACAATGGACAACTTGAGTTTACCTTTTACCGTGTTTTGAGTGGTCACTCCTAAACAATGGACAACTTGCACCTACCCTTCCACTTCTAGTGTGTCTGGTCAAAAGATGTCACTAAAAAGTTTTGTCTTCATTAATCATCTTCCCCAGTGAAACTACATTCCCCCCAGCGGAGTCAGATCCCTTTTCTTCAATAAATTTGGGTATCCCGTCGTTGTTTCTCGTCCCAGTCAAAGCATCTTTGCCGTCCTGCACCCGTACCTGCATCACAAGCATTTCATAGCATCTTAGGTCAAAAATGGTGTACTATGTATTTAAGTCTCTTCGGTCCGTCAAATCAAAGATTTCATCTTCAAATCTTCGGACGAAGAAACTTAAATAGGGGCATCTATCATACCCCAATTTTTGACCTAAGACCCTACAGTCATACACCCTTTGATCCGGAATATTATCTGACTTTTCAGAGAAAAATTCGGCAGAAAGGTACTTTAAAATACCTCATTTTTGGTTCGTTTTGGGACCCGTATTTTTATTTTATTATTAGTCTTTTTTATTTACTTTATTTGTATTTTTATTAGTTTTTATTTTATTTTATCTCCATCTTTTATATTATTTTTATTTTGTTTTTTTAGGTTATTTTCTTTTTATTTATTACTTAGAATAGGTCCAAAAATAAAATGTCCAAGGTCTAAAAAAATTTCAAGCCAAGTGTCAACTTTAACATTCCTTTTCCAAAATTCACCATAATTGTTCATCAAAAACCATTAAACCACTTTTCCATTTTCATTAACTTCTTCACCTATAAATAGAGCCCTCATCCCTCACAATTTCACACACCAAAAAGTTCTCTTGAGTTGTCAAAGAATTTTTTCTCTCTTCTCCCTCATTTAGCTTGTGTTGACGAGCTATTCTTTTCTTCTCCCTCTTTTTTTCTGTCCCTTTGAAAAAAGCCCCTTCGGAAAGAGTCTCTTTGGAAAAAGTCCCTTCGAAAAACGTCCCTTCGGAATTTTGTCCCTTCGGTAATTTTTTCCCTTTGGAATTTTGTCCCTTCGGTAATTTTGTCCCTTCGATTGTCCCTTTCTTTTATTTTATTTTATTTATTCCGCTGTTATATATTCAAAAAAATGCAAAAAATATTAGGTTAGAAAAGGGTTTTCGTGGTGATCCAACGTCACTACGGAAATTCCTCGTGCTTTTATTTTCTTGTTACGTTAGTTTTATTTTATGTTTTAATTAATATTCAAAAAAATAACAAAAAAAACATGCGAATAACCAAAAATCACAAAAAATCATTTTCACAATAAACCTTGATCCAAAATCAAGTGATCGTTCTTTTTATTTCTTTCTTAATCAAACTTCAAATCAATTTTAATTCTACTTTGAGTCATTTTTCTTTCAATATAAAAAATACAAACCAATTCTTACTTGCCACTTGGCTTTTTTATTTTAAAACCTTTTTCAAAAACTAATAAAAAACATATAACAAATCATACATCAATTTTTACCCCAAACTACGAGGTTTTGATCCCTCACGGGTACGTAGGCAAAGGACCATGTCCTTCCAAATCAATAAAAAATGTAAATATAAATGTTTCTTTTCTTTTAATTACTACTTTTAATTCCTTCTTTTAAACAAAAAAAGCAAGCAGATTATAGCACAAAAGTTGAATAAAATCAAGAGGTTCTCGTAGAGTACTACGAATATTTAGGGTGCTAATACCTTCCCTAAATATAACCAACCCCCGAACCCTTAATCTTTAAAAATGTGGTTTATTTGAACTTTTTTCCATTTCCTTTAAAAATTAAAAGTTCAAGTCGTGAAATAAAAATAGTGAGTCTATGCTAATAAAATAGCTTACCTCCGAAAAATGACGCGACAGGGGAGTAATATTTTTGGGTGGGAGGATCCATTTAGGGTGATCTATTTGTTTAAGTCACACAAAAAAAGCAAGTGTGAGTGCGTGCGTGCGTTTGTATGTGTAGAGGGAAATAAAAAATTGGATATATGGAAATGGAAATTTGTTTTAAAAAAAAAATCAAATCGAGAGGCGAAAATAGGTAGGTTGTATTCAGTTCATTAAGTTAAATTTAAAATATTTATAAATATGATATAATGTCTTGAAATGTATTCAAAACTATAAATAAATTATGTATAAAAATTATAACAATTGTATATATTTTATTGGGGTTGGCGGCTTTGTTAGCGTTTATAATCCTAGAGTTGACATGGTCAAATAAGTGTTGCAGTTATATGTGATAGAAATAGATCTATTGCACATACTAATGCAATTGGCGTTGGATGGCATGTAAGTTTAAATTAATGAAATTATCATTATTTTTACATAAGAGCTTTTATGCTTATAGCTTGTTAATTTTAATAATACTAAAGACGGTTTCAATAATTTTACTTTCACGTTTGTGTTAGGTGTATCCTCAATCATATAATGATAATAAAACTCATCTTTTTACATTTTGGAATTTTAAGTTTTTATTATTTTACTTGAAACCTAGAGCTTATAAACTTTTTCTCATATTATCACTTTTAATTATTTTCTAATTAAAGGTATTTATAAAAGTTTTATGTCATGTTAATTATTGTTAGGGAGATAATTTTAACACCACATGGTGCTTTAATTTACTTTGTTAAGGCTTTGTTCAAACTGACACCACAACTATTCTTGGTTAATCATTCAATCAAACATCATAAATTGGTGGTAGATTGAGGGTCGAACTTCCATTGTCTAATTCACATGTCACTTCCAAATATATTACTTTCACAATATGACATATATAGTACTTGTATTATATAAGGTTATTTAACATTTCGACAATAAATTATATATGTAAATACAATTTTTTTTTATCACAAGTAAAGACTAAGAATCGTATATTCACAACAATATATCAACCCAAAAATAAAAGATTGGTGGATTATTATAGAGGAGAAGAAAATTGGATACTTTCCATCATTTTTATTCCTTGATTTTATATTATAGAGTTGTCAAATTCTCCGACACCTCCACCTCCTCTATTGGGTTTGCTTTTGAAGCGAGTAATTACTAAAGTAGAGTTGTTTTTAATTTTAAAAAAAGGATAGTTGCTTTTGAAGTGGGATATGGAGTACTGCCTGATGGCGCCTTGGCTAAAACATCTTACTTTAAGAATCTGTTATTTGATACTGACTCTCAGAAAGACATAGGACTTGAAAAAAATATGGGACATACATTCACCACCAAACAAGAATACTATGGAGCTGAATACTATGAAGAAAATATTAATTTATCTCTAAAAATTGTGTATTTAAGGGGATTAAGTCATATTATGATCAAGTTTTGTTCCATGTAAATAATGAATAAAATCTTAGTAGCATTATCCTCACTTGTGTATTTAAGACTAGCTAGTTATTTTAGCCATGTTCTTTTCCATGTTTACCAGCTTTGTATTTTTTCTATATTCATTTTTCTTTTGAAATTGTTATTTATCATTGAAATAAGTTTTTCCATAAAATTTATCCTGTCGGTGTTGGCATGAGACTAACAGAGAGGCATTTGTGTGAATGGGGTGGATGAAATGAAAGGGGGGAGTGAGTTACGGATTTTGATGGAAAAGTGAAAGGGGGGAGTAATATTTTTGGGTGGAAGGATCAATTTAGGGTGAGGTGTTTGTTTAAGTCACACAGAAAAAGAAAGTGTGCGCGCGTGTGTGCGGACGTGTGTTCGTATGTGTAGAGGGAAATAATTAAAAAATCAAATAGAGAGGGGGAAAGAGGTAGGATATAATTGGTTTATTAAGTTTTATAAATATGATAAAATGTCCTAAAATGTATTCAAAACTATAACTAAAATATGTATAAATATTATAACAATTGTATATTTTTTTTGTGTTATATCCAAAGATAAAACTATTTAGCTGCTACCAAAATTATATTTAACCTTAACTGAAAAAAAAATAAAAATTCAACTATTACTAAATTATGTGATTACACCGAACATTGCTGCTTAGTCATTACATATTATCATTTTCCAAATAAAATACATATTGATATATATGTTTTTCGTTGTTTTGTGATATATAAATGAAAAAATGCATATAAATTAACAAAACTAATACAATACATAGAAGAAGTCTTTCATAATTTTATTCCAAAGGAAAAATCACCAAATTCACCTTAAAACTCGATACCTCCCTCCCCTGGTGTTGTGGTCACACGTGTTGACGCCGTCAGTGTTGTTGTCGCAGCTGTTGTCGTTGTAGTTGTCGTCATCATAGTTGTTGTCGACGCATGTGTTGTCGTTGTTTCCAGTGTTGTACCTCCTGCCTCCACTCTCCTCCCAACACTTTCTTTCCGCTTCACCCACCAACATTTGTACAATAGACCCGTATTTGCAGCAATTATTCCACTTCCTACAACAACATTCTAGGTAATGAAGAGGTTGATGTTTATGTTAAAAACGATATGGTTATGGGAATGTAGTATCTGAGAAGGAGGTGGAGAAAACTCCAACAACGACAGATCATTTTAGTTGACATCTAGAGACGGCGGTGGTGTAGAGCCATCGACAACCATAACCAGAAAATATGTTTTTATAAAGGGTTAATAGACCTTTACCCCCTGTAATATAGGTCACTTTTGGTTTTCCCCCCTATAAATTTTTTTTGTCAGATTTCGTCCTTGTAATTTTTTTTTGTTTTAGAATACCCCCCTAGGTCAGCTGACTGTGCATTTTTACTGATGTGGCATGCTGCGTCACCTTTTCCTGATGACATGGCACACTGACTGTATAATTAATTTTATTTTTAATTTTTTATTGGGTACACGTGGCATTTGTGATTTTTTTAATTACAAATAAAAAAATTCTTAAAATTTCTAGAAAAAGATTAAAATAATAAAAGATTTTTTATTAAAAAAAACACAAGTGCCACATGTACCTAATAAAAAATAAAATTAAATATACAGTCAGCATGCCACGTCATCAGAAAAAGATGACGCATCATGCCACATCAGCGAAAATGCACAGTCAACTGGCCTAGGGGTATTCTAAAACAAAAAAATAATTATAATGACAAAATCTGACAAAAAACTTTACGGGAGGGAAAACCAAAAGTGGTCTATATTAGAGGGGGTAAAGACCTATTAACTCTTTTATAAAATATGTTTTCAAACAACTTATATCTTTAAAATGATTTTTAAACTAAAAAATGTACTACATTTACAGGGTAAACTAGTATAATTTTATTTTTAAAATATATATCACCAAACAACTTATAGCTTTAATGAACAATATTACCATTAGTCCCACAAAAAGAAAATTAAGGAAATTAACATGAGTCAAAAATAAATTTACAAATATTTACTACCTATGCGTGATTCAGAATGAACGACACTACAAATTTTTCCCTAAAAAAATAAAAACACTATAAATTTTTATCGTGTAATTCTCTGTTTGGAAGACTTGTATATTTTGAACCTAATCTTTACACTCTTTGTTCTTGACACTAAGAAATACTCAAACTGTGTGTGTGACACTATAATTATTATATATCTCTTTTTTTTCTTTCTTTCAATTATTATATATCTCTTAAATCAGCAGATTTCAATATATCTTTGGTGTCATTGACTTTTGGTGTCTTTATTCATTTCTCTCTTAATTAATCTTTCTTTCATATCTAAATACTTTATTGGCTTAAATATATTTTTGATCCCGTATCTTTCCCAAACTTACCATTTTGGCCCCCTATATATAAAAAAATTATAATAATTTTGTCTTTTATGTTTAGCCCCTATTGCAAAAGTAACCCCTTACTTTAATTTTGACCAAATCAATGCTTATGTGGACACATTCTTAGATGACTGGGAGACCATGTGTGTATTTTCCTATTTTTAAAAATCCAACTCATCATAGATTGAAAAACTCCTTTCGTGAAATTGTTGTTGTTCATCCATGAAAGGAGTTACTTATTTGTGATGATTGTTGTCGTTCTTCGTCTTTTTGATGGAGAGAGAAGAGAAAGAAGAAGAGACTCTGTGAGAGGAGATTTAAGAATGTGTTCTCATAAGCATTAACTTGGTCAAAATCAAAGGAATGGACGGTTTTTGCAAAAGGGACTAAACATAGAGGGCAAAATTGTTATTATTTTTTATAAAAGGCCAAAATCGCAAGTTTGAGAAAGATAGGGGCCAAAAGTATATTTAAGCCTACTTTATTTTAATCATTCGTCGATCATTCTCTCTCACCTAAGCTTCACAAAGGCGCCAATGCATTAAGAATCAATGAAATTCATATTGGAGATGCTTTACACGTTTTCTCATCTAAGAGAACATTTCTACTAGTAAAAAAAAGAGTAAGAAGATTTTTGGGCTAAAAAAATATATAAATCTTTGAAAACAATGAAAGATTCTAATTTGAAAACTATTTCAAATAAACAAATTAAACATGAATTATAAAGTCAATATGATCTATTATTCTAATTTAATATAGCCAGAATTTGATTCAGACCGTAATCTACGCTCACAATAATTGTAGTAAGAGCAATGATCTATTATTCATAAGAAAACTACAAACGTCAATTCTTTTTGCTTAAGAAAAGTTATTTTTATTATCATCTGTAATATATATCACACAGATGACTTGTTCATATAGTACTACTTTTCTGTATGTAACGAATTACGATAGTATGATTTTGACATCAGAGGAGGACCTTACCCATTGGAATCAATACATCAAGGTTTTGTTGAACCACATAAGCTTTCATTTTGGACTTTGAAAAATGCAACCCTATACGTAATCATAAGTGAATAAATAAGTTTAGGCTGCTCGTATTCAAAGTGAATGACGAAACATATTAATGCAATCCTCTCTTTTTTTGACCAAAGTATAAATGCAATCCAATTTATACCTATCCTTAAGACTCTTTCCTGCCTCAAAATGTACTTGTGTCGCTTTAGCACATTACATGCAGCTTAAATATGTTGACCCAAAATACAATAAAATTTATATCGTAAGTAATTTGGTAGGGAAAAAGAAACTAAGACTTAATTATAAGAGAAATACTAACCAGGTTCTGAGGGCACTAATTAAGAAAGCAAATATAGTAATTTCGTATTAAAACTTAAACATTTAACTTTTCAAAAGTCTAAAAAGTGACATTTTAGACTTAAAACTTGCTTTTTTTGGTTTCCTTAACCATTGTCCTAAAGACACCGGTTAACATGACCCTAATTATAATGGTCATGCTAACTTGTGTCCTTAGGGCACAATATAAGGAATCCAAAAGTAAAATATTCTTTCAAATTTTGTGCATTTTATTTATTACAAATTCTAAAATTATATTTAATGCATACATTCCAACAAAAAATTATTATATTTGATTCATTAACTTGTGCTGTAAGGACACAAGTTAACATTTTCCTAATTATAAAATTATCTTTCACTAATGATACGAGAAAGAAAAATAAAAATAATTAGAAAATGAGATTACTCCTTACCTCAAAAAAAATATATTACTTCATCCACTTTATATTTGTATATTTATCATTATCATAAATATAGAGTAGAACATATTAATTTGAGAGTGATTTATGGAGTAATCCCTTCGTCCTAAAATATATGTTATTCTAGCAAAATATATTTGTTCCAAAGTATGTCATTTTTTGAAACAAAAAAAATTATGTCATTTTACAATTTCAATAAGGCAATAATGTCAACTTTTTCTATTATTCCCTTAGCTATTTATTACTTTATTATTTCCTAATTCTTTTAATGTAGGTTTTTCATATGATTAGTGAATGATATTTTTGTAAAATAACTCATAATTTCTCTCTTTTTTTTTATAAAATGTTGACTACATTTCTTAACTTATATATAAAATTGCTAAAGCAATGTATAATTGCCAAAGTGACCTATGTGGCTCGAGTTTTGATCCTTTATTTAAGATTTTTCTTTATCTTATGTAATCTTAGAGAATCAAAAGAGCAAACTCTTTAATAAAGTTGAGATCTTTTTGGAACAGATTTAGGATGTGAATGTGAAACATCTTGAAAGTGAAAATCATTGGCTGGTTTTAAGAGGGTAAAATAAAAAAAAATTATAGGACGTTTTTGTATAACATTAAGAATTAAATTTCTTTGTTCTCGTGAGTTTAACTCAGTTGGTATGAACAATGCATAAAATATGCAAGGTCCAGGGTTCAAACCTCGACCACCACAAAAAAGAACTAAATTTCTTTAAAAAAAAGTTAGATCAAGTGAGACAAATTCTATCGATCGAAAGCATAATTAAAAAAAAAATTTAAAATAATTTAAGTAAAATCTTTAACAGAATTTTTTAATTCAAACCCAAGTCACAATAACTCAACAAGCATGAAGTTTAGGGTATATTAATGCGGGCTTATGCATGCTACCTATTGCCCGACCTGCCTAGCCAATCACGATGCATCCTTTTCCACTTCTGATTAGAGCTGTAAAAAAAGGATCAGACCTCAAAAAGCTGGTCCAAATTGCACTTGGGTTTTTTGGACCAAACTCATTTGACCCATATAAAAATGGGGCCGGTCCGGGCTGACCCATCGGGCTTCGAGTCGGCCCATTATCAATACTTTCATTTGATTTTTTTTAGTAAAACACTATGTTTTTTGAAAAAATTATCAACTAGTTTTAAATATATTAATAAAAAATATTTAAATAACTAAACTTAATAAAAGTGAATGAATCTACCTCAAAGTTTTAAAATTCTAAAGTTTATAAATTATAAATTCGATTCAATCAAAGAAATAATCTAGAACTTTATTAATATTCAATGTTAATGTAAAAATTATTCAACCCATTTGGGTTGACCTGGTGGTCTTGACTTGAGATCTGAGAGTGTGCTCCTCCTCGAGGTCTCAGGTTCGATTCTCTCTAGTGCCAATTTAGGTGGGCAAATTTAGCTTCTTAAAAAAAAATGTAAAAATTATTTACACTTCTATGTTCATCCAATCATATTTTAGCAAAAGGATAGTTGTGAGTGACTAATATATAGAAAATACATATAATTAAAAGAGTAAAAAAAAAATTAAAAAGAGTAAAACGCCTGGGCTAGCCCATGGCCCACACTGCTCAAGAATATGAGGCTTAATTATAAATGGGTTGGGCCGGGCTGACCCATTTATGCAATTGGCCCACTCGGGCCAAACTGGGCCGGGCCGGCCCATTTGACACCTCTATTTGTGATGTACTCTAATTATTATTACTTTGTTGTCGTATAATTATTAAGTTAAATATGTTTTTGATCCCTCTAAATATATTAATTTTTTGTTTTAGTCCCTTCAAAATTTTCTTTCGACTTTTTGTCCGTATAAAATTTTCAATTACCACTTTTAGTATCTATTTTTGAGTCAACTCATGTATTTTTTAATGAAATGTGTATAATATTATAAAAGTCTTTTCCAAAAAAATTAGAATTTTTTTGACAAAACATGAATTAAATATGAATTTTTAACCCCTAAAAATATAAAAGTTCATATAATATTATAAATTTTTCTGTAAAATTTTATTTAAAAATATGAATTCTAGATATTAGTAGTTCCCTTATAAGGAGGGACCAAAAGTGAAAATGAAAAACTTTTGAAGCGCTAAAAGTGGAAGAAATTTTTTACAAGGACTAAAACAATTGGTATATTTCTAGGGACTAAAAACACATTTAACCTTAATCATTATTACTAACAAAAAGATGGACAATCGCGTGCTTGTCTTTCTGTTTTTCTTGTTACGTTAATATTTGTAATTTTAAACATTATTTTTCATATGAAAAATTAATGAAAAAAAACACTGAAGTTTTTTACCAATTTGGCCTTGCGACTTGTTCAAATTTGAAATTATGGTCAGTAAACTCTTGGTAAGTTTCATTAAAGACGCTGAGATCAGGAATTCTTCTAGGCTTCTTATATATAGGTTGTGTCTCTCATGATCTAAATATTTTTTTAATAGTAACAGAAAAAGTGGATAACAATAAACTATACAATGATCGTTATCAAAAACTTTTCTACCTTGACTATTTAATGAATTAAAAAGTTACAAGTACGTTTTCCAATAACTAATGTTTGAATCAGATGCATTATAAATAGGACACTCTAGTGAACCCAAAACATCACAACAGAAGTTATAATATAACCTTCTTACATAAATATCCTTTTTACTTGTGTTTCTAAATGGCAACAATACCATATATGGATATTCTGAGTTATATACTCATGTTCTTGTTAATATTCATTGTGACACAAGTTTTTTACTCACTATTTGCATCCAAAATGAGAAACAAAACAAACTCTAAACTTCCACCAGGACCTTTCCCTCTTCCTATAGTTGGAAACCTCTTTGTAATGAACAATAAACCACATAAATCATTAGCCAAACTTGCCAAAATTTATGGTCCAATATTAAGTTTAAAGCTAGGCCAAGTAACAACCATAGTTATCTCTTCGCCCGATATGGCCAAAGAGATACTCCAAACACATGATTCTTTACTTTCAGACCGAACCGTACCACATGCTTTAAC
>Ga0315913_1010362_pt1 | contig 10760 bp, 4 predicted proteins | sample MpolsnodulesMG_FD_207736 | JGI IMG/M metagenome (GOLD analysis project Ga0315913, IMG submission 207736) | Medicago polymorpha root nodule microbial communities from Los Angeles, California, United States - small nodules | ecosystem: Host-associated > Plants > Roots > Nodule | place: USA... | reverse complement strand
AAGAAATTGTCGTTGATCTTGCAAACATGTCGTCTGACTCTGCTGCTCAAGCGAACATTCTCCCTTTTCAGGAAAGAGTCCTTGATCTTGCAAACAAGTTGCCTGACACTACTGCTCAAGCAAAGATTCTCCCTATTCAAGAAAGAATCGTTGATCTTGCAAACAAGTCGCCTGACTTTACTGCTCAAGCAAACATTCTCCCTTTTCAAGAAATTGTCGTTGATCTTGCAAACATGTCGTCTGACTCTGCTGCTCAAGCGAACATTCTCCCTTTTCAGGAAAGAGTCCTTGATCTTGCAAACAAGTCGCCTGACTTTACTGCTCAAGCAAACATTCTCCCTTTTCAAGAAATTGTCGTTGATCTTGCAAACATGTCGTCTGACTCTGCTGCTCAAGCAAACATTCTCCCTTTTCAGGAAAGAGTCCTTGATCTTGCAAACAAGTCGCCTGACTTTACTGCTCAAGCAAACATTCTCCCTTTTCAAGAAATAGTCGTTGATCTTGCAAACATGTCGTCTGACTCTGCTGCTCAAGCAAACTATCCTCCAGAAGAGTTAAGGATGGACAATGATGGTGGCATCTCTTTGGAAGGTTGGTTCCTTAATAGCTTTAAAATCATTTGATATTTGAATACATAATTTATCTTTTGGAATGATAAGCTTGGCATCGTATCTATTTGCATGTCCATTTTAATTTTTAAAGCATCTCTTTGAACTTTGCATTTTGCTTTTGGCAGCAATTTCAGGGGCCGCAAAGGCACTATTGGAGCAAAACAAACAGCTCTTGAGTTTCATTGATGGGAATCTTGCTTCTATTGGGACTTTGAATTTAAAGAAGGTAAATCTTGCTGTTTTTGATCCGTACTGATTTAGTTAAACCTATTGTACATGAAAATAATCTTCTTTGTTATGATCATGTGCAAATTTTGTCAGCATCCTTGATCTTAGGATGTTAAAAGCTGATAACAATCAAAATACATTATAATTTCTCTTATACCTGTAATGTTGTTTAATCAATGTTCTATTACTGGTTTTCAATCTTATATCTATATTGTTTGCATTCTTAACCCATGGCTGTAATTCTGACCTATAACATTTTCTTCGTTTCTTTTGTAGTTCACGGAGCATGAGATCAATTTTTTCGGCCAATTTTTGTATGAGTAAGTTGTAAACAGTTTTTAGTTGTTTATTATTATTAGTCTATTTATAATAAAGCATAGCAGTACAAGTCCTATGTTTATCTTCTTACATTTTGGCTGGTAATTGTTGCAGACGACAGGAAGCCCTTCTAAGTAAACTCAAGGAGGATAACATGGTTCTTTTCGAAGAAATCAGATATAACATCAATAGAGTTTTGAACGCGTAAGTTGTAAACAGTTTTTAGTTGTTTATAAATATTAGTCTATATAAAGCATAGTATTACAAGTGATATGTTTCTCTTTTCACATTTTAAGTGTTCAAATGATTATAAATGTCAATTTATTTCAATATGACTCTAAGTAATCTTTTCTTTTTTCTCCATTTTTTCTGCAGTATGAATAGCAAGCAAATGCCACCTCTTTCTGATCATCTGAATGAAATGGAGAAGAATTCCTTCCTTCGATGGGTAAATAACGGATTATGTTCACAGCTTCGCATCTGAACTGAAGATGACCGAGTATTTAGCACTGTACAAAAAAGAAGAAAGAATGGCATAAGTTGGTGTTTTGCTTGTAATTAACTTTGTAACTGCATTTTGTAATGAGGTAGTATATAAGTTGATATTATCCTTGTAAAGTCTTGTACACATTGTTGTTGCTGCATTCAGTTTGATCATAGTGATCTGCATATATAACTTGTGCATGAATGTACATCAGATATGTAGTTTACATTTTAAGTTGAATATAATTAGTATACACTGGTTCAACACAAGTGTAACTTCAATTTGTTTTCACTCATTCACACCTATTGAGTTTTTGTCTATGAGATTGTTTTCTTTCCTGTTGTCAAAATTGTTTCTCAGTTTTTAACTATCAAGTCAAAATATTTCGAAAGTGAAAAATTATTGGTGTTGTGTTTGATACATATCTTATACCGATACTCGTCAGATACGTCTTAAAATAATTATTGGTCGTCTTAGAAAGTACCCAATCATTTTTTATCCTTTTAAAATATTTTCTTCAATACTTTTTTGGATACGTCTCACAAACTAAAGATATGTTCGTCAAATCGAAAGAGACAAAGATCTATGTCGCATCGACACTTTAAATTGATGGCATATCTAGAACATGTAACTACATTTAATTACTTCTATTTTTTTAAATTATTATCAATGTTCTTGTTAGTGTCGTATTCAATGTCCATGTGTATATGCGGACATATAATTATATTCAATTATACTTATGTTTTTTTTTCAAATCCCTATCATTGAAAAAATTAAGATTTATTTTTCAACTAGAATATCATTTGATTTGTTATCAAGATTCTCCCAATTTCTTGAATCATAAATATCAAAATGAGGAATATTTTTTTTAATATTAGATGAAATTTGGCACATCATTTAAGAACACTTAAATTATCATCAATTTTTTCATTTTCGTTTTCATGATCCAATTGTTCCAAATTTTTCTATGGCTTACTTGATAGTGAAATTTAGGGCTGAAAACACTTGATGGTGGAGTGGTATATATCAAAAATATCATTAGGTCTAAAAACTATGTTCATGTTTGGCCCATGGTGCGATTTGCTATATAAACCCTCCTAGGGACGGATCCAATTCATGACTACTTGTAGTCACACCAAAATTCTCCCAATTTTTTTTTTCCATATGAAGGATGCCTATAAAAATGAAATGTAGAGATACTTGACGTCTTATTTTGTCACAATTAACAATTGTTAGAGTTATAAACAGGCACACACTAATAAATTTTGCCCAAATAAAATTACTAAAAATGTCCTTTTAAAAAAAAACCACTAAAAATGTTATTTTGATAGAAATAGTATAGTTTTTAATTTCATTGAGCAAATTATTTTTTTACATTATTGTTTTAGCCACACCAACAAATTAATGCTGGATTCGCTAGGCCGTCGGCCCAAGGCTGGCCTCTGCTCCTCCCTCTTGTTATATTCACCCACAAAATAAATACAACTTCTGAACCTGGTTCATCAAAAGACAATTTTACTTATTCACATTTTAAATTAAATTATATGCATCACCACTGAGTTCTCACAATATTGTCTCACTTTTGTTTGCCCTTCATATTTTCTAGAATATGTATTACTGAATTATTCTGTAAGTATTTGGTAAAATAATTTTTTAAAAAAATTATAAAATGAAATTTAATACTTCCTGTTACAGGAAAAAAAAAGGTTACATTTCCGTAAAGGTGCTATTTATTTATCTCGTAAATTCTTCAATGGTATATATAATCTTAGTAATGACACGTTACAATTCAACAAAGTCAATATCTATATTCACATAGACAAAAAAAGAAAAATATTTTTCTTAATTCTCCTATGTTTCCTCCCCCTGAATTTTGACTCTTTCTTGTCAAGATGACGACTGATTCCAAGACTGCATGACGCAGTCATTTGTTCATTTTATGAAACAAAGGAAAGTAGATGAGAGAAAAACACGGAAAAAGAAAAAACATGTCACTTTCAAAATTTATTACCCACATACACGCTACTCTTAGATCTTTGTTGTCCCTCTTTTCCTTACCTTTGATAGCTTTCTTGACCCTTTCATTTCATTTCCCTTTTTAACAAATCATTTATGGACTCACACGTTCTTTCCAACCTCACAATATTGCTACCATCCCATCATTCATATATTATAAAGTAGTTGGTTACATTTCTCTTTCTCATAGTAAATACCTTTGCTTTTTATTTTTTTTACACCCCCATAAGTTTGAAAAAAAATATGTTCTATTTACCATTTATTGTGAATTTAGTGTTTTCATAGTTTTCAACTTGGTTGGTTTTCCAAGTTGGTTAGTTTTTGGTTTTGTTGATATGTGTGATGAGTGATGTATTTGTGAAACAAATGTGGTTGGAAGGTTTGATGGTAGCATAGTCATGATTTGCAATTGTTTTGGTGCCTTGAATTGGAGTAAAGGGAAGGGTGAACCTGCTGAGCAGCCACATGAACAAGGTACACAAAATAATAAAGCATAATTTTTTTCATTATGGATCAACTTTTTTCTATCCTTCTGATTCTATCTTTTGTTCTAATTTTATGTAGCTTTCCTGTTCAAATTTTAGATAAATGTTTTCACAGAGGTTGAAATTGCCTATCTATTTGTAGCAATAGAGGGTTGGTCAATTCATGCAGAGATTTCCATAAATTGTTACATGCTAGAAACATAGAATTTTGTGTCTTTAGTAAGACATATCCAAGATGTATCATATTTGGAAGACAGCTATGTCTTTAGTAGGTAAGAAGCCGGTAAAAAGTTTCAAAGATGTATTGGTGAAAATATTTCTAAATTTTATATTTTATGGGTATGTATAGGGACGTATCAGATGTGTATCGGTATCAGATTCATGTCAGACACTGATACTTTTCCGTTTTTTAAGTATTCGCGCTTCATAGGTTGCATGTTTTATTTGGGGAATTGGGACCGGATAAGGGTTGCAACTTAGTCTTGGTTTTGGAGCTTATGAAATTTATTGTAGTACTATGCTTGCAGGTAGTGTTAAGTTGAAAGAAACTAAGCTTTAGGAATATGTTAATTATGGGTTCATTTAGTAGTACAATTATAGGTATAGTTGTTCTCTTTTGATTCTCTCCTCATAAAGTCAAAAGTCAAACATGTGTATTAAGTAGTAGATAAGTTCCAAATTTACAAAGCCAGAATATATCTGTTGCTGAGAATAAATTAAATGCAGGTCAAACTTGAGGTCAACCATTTGTACAAAAATTTTGTACTATCAAACATTATCCATATCAATATTTAAACTATTTCATGGTTGTGTTACATACTTAACTACTTATATCTTGGTGAATTTCTTCCATATAATGGAAATTGTTGTAAATTATATATAAGCAAAATATGCATGTGAAACTGTCTGGATCTAGTGAAATTTTATTGACTTGGACATTATCATCCTAAAATCAGATTCTTGACCCTTTTCAAATGCAAAAAGTTTGAGAAATTTTGTATTCATTGTTTTTCTTGTGTGTAAAGCTTTGTGTTTTTGATTGACAGTGATGAAAACTAAAAGCTTTAGCTATAACTCATTGAGATCTGCTACTGGAGATTTTCATCCTTCATGCAAAATTGGTGGAGGAGGTTATGGAGTTGTCTACAAGGTTAGGATCATAACCAATGCTTTTTCGTCTTATTGCTTAGTGCTTACTACCCGAAATTAATTTGTTTCATTGTCATTAACATTTGCAGGGTGTTTTAAGGGATGGTACTCAAGCTGCTATCAAGTCTCTTTCTGTAGAGTCTAAACAAGGAACTCATGAATTTATGACAGAAATTGCTATGATATCTAATATACAACATCCAAATCTTGTGAAACTAATCGGCTTCTGTATCGAGGGTAATCATCGAATATTGGTGTACGAGTTTCTTGAGAATAATAGCCTCGCAAGTTCTTTGCTAGGTAATGTGTACTTTTATACCATAATTATCTAACTAAAACGGCTGTTCAAACTTTCCATTTTTGAACTTTTTCTTTTTTTACAGGCTCAAAAAGTAAATGTGTTCCTCTGGATTGGCAAAAGAGGGCTACTATTTGCCGTGGTACAGCTTCAGGTCTAAGCTTTCTTCATGAAGAGGCTCAGCCAAACATTGTTCACAGAGATATCAAAGCCAGCAACATATTGTTGGATGAGAACTTCAATCCAAGAATTGGTGATTTTGGTCTTGCAAAACTTTTTCCTGACAATGTCACACATGTTAGTACTCGAGTTGCCGGAACAATGTAAGCATAGATGCATAATTTTACATGAATATATATCATATTATGTGACTGGTACTAGAATTTTGCTTTTCAGATACCGCTTGATAGTTTAATCTTTGTTTAACATTTATCTGAGCAGGGGATATCTTGCGCCAGAATATGCGCTTCTAAGACAGCTTACAAAGAAAGCCGATGTATATAGTTTTGGGATTCTGATGCTTGAAATAATCAGTGGTAAAAGTAGTAGCAAAGCTGCATTTGGAGACAATATTTTGGTTCTGGTGGAATGGGTATGTATCTGGATCCTTTTGTATGAACAACGTTGATTTAGTACATGTTGGTATCTCATCTTAGCTTCCTCCTTTTTTTACGCCGTAGACATATTGACACAAAACGAATAAAGTCATAAGTGTAGGTAAAAGAGGGCTTGTGAACGGAGTTTAATCACGCCCTTCATAACCTTTTTTAAAAAATGTAACTTGACAGAAAACAGATAGCTAATAAAAATAGACAAAATTATACCAGGGATCCTTTATCATGAAATTTGAGGTTATGTAATCTTTTTATCTTCTTGTGTATCAAGTTAGTCATTTATGTTTAAAAACGTTTACATCGTTGGACAGAATCTTCTTGTGTATCAAGTTAGTCATTTATGTTTAAAAACGTTTACATCGTTGAACTGACTTTCATTACCCATGCGTTTCTTCAAATTTTTCCCTTAAAAAAAGCTTTATATTTAAAGAACTTTGAAGAGTAATGATGTTCAATGTTCGCTATAATTGAACTGAAGAGAATTTATTAAGTGGTTTTAAAGAATTTTTTTTATTGTTGATCATGGAAGTTGCAATATATTTGTTTCTCCTAACATAGTAACATGTCATTCATATGAGCAGGCATGGAAGCTTAAAGAAGAAAACCGGCTTCTGGAACTTGTTGATTCAGAAATAACCGACTATGATGAAAACGAGGTGTATCGGTTCCTTGTGATTGCTCTATTTTGCACCCAATCAGGAGCTCAGCACAGACCAACCATGAAACAAGTTCTACAAATGCTTTCCAGACAAGTACATCTTAATGAGAAGGCATTGACTGAGCCTGGAATATACAGATGGAATGCCTCCGCAAAGACGAGTGGTTCTTTGAATGAGATGTCATCGTCATCTCAAGTAATCAAGCACAAAAAATATGAAAATCGATGTCAAACCTCTACGCAATTTAGCGGTACGGATATTGTGACAGAGATGTTTCCTAGATGATGGTTAACTATGTGCAAATGATGTTGGGTTCATATTTCTTGTATGTGATGTACTTATCGTTTTAGTTGTTAGGATATGTGGTTCCAAAAAGGGAATCATAGGTTAAATTCATTATGATGAATCTTATTTCTTATGTTGTTGGATACTACATTAAATAAATATTCATATATTTACTTCTGTTATTGCTTATTGGTTCCACTTTCCATACAAAAAATTGATCAGCATAATCTATTAAAGTAAGGTATAGATATTTGCAGGTATAAAATTAACTTTTTTTAGTAACACATTATAATAAATTATTATTGATCAAGGAAGATATCCAATAGACGTAATGAACTCAAAGAAAATGTGGAAATTCAAAGAACCAACCGAGGTATAAAATTAAAGTAACCTTACATAAGGGTGGCAATGTGATCCACCAAATCCATATCCATCCAATCCCTCCAGTACAAAATTCATCGAATCCATGTACCAAACAATTTTTCTTCTTATTAGAAATGTCGTTAAATGCGACTCTAGATTATAAATGGGACATTTAACCTTGCCCTTTCGTCCATAATTTTATTCTTCTTATTAGAAACGTATTCCACAGCTTCTCTCTCAGCCAAATGCTTACTTCTATTTTCATATAACTTGCGTGTTAAGGCTGCGTACTCCTCATCCAAGGCAACAATACGTCTATAATAATCATCTTCATCTTGGGTTAAATTTTGCATCTCTTTGTCCGAAATATCAAGAGAACTGTGATGGTTGAGACGAAGAACTAAGCGATCAAACCATTCGCCTCTGAAACCGTACATTTTGAGAACATCGAGATCATTAGAAACTGAAGATTTTGAAGAAGTCATCAAGTCTAAGGTAGAGTGAGATCGCAAAAACTTGAGGAAAGTGGCGAAATATTCATAAGCTTGACGTCTCATGTTCCATGTGTGTATCTGTTCTGAAAGAAGGAAGCCAGTATGACCAGAAGAAAATTCTATGAGGAGCTGTGCATCTTGGGGAGGGAAATCAGAGCCTAGTACATAACTTGGAGGTGGAGGATCTGTAAAGAAAACATATTAAGTTCAGGGAATTTTCAGACAATTTGTAGGTCCGGTTGACACAAAAACGCACTGATGCGACTTAAACCTAGGGATGGCAATAGGTACCCAATGGGTAGGGTATTATAGTACCCTTCCCCATATCCACGTTTGTAAAAAATGTCCGTACCTGAGTCCATACCCTCGTGGGTAACAACTTTAGTGTCATTTCCCATACCCTATGGGCACCTAAGTGCCCATACCGTACCCATTACCCACACTTTAATCATAAACAAACAATAAAAAATATCACAATTGAAATAAAAGTATGATCCAATTTTTTTTAAAGCAACTTATAAAATAGTAGAAATCGTAGTATTTAACCAAATAAAAAAATCCAAAATATTCCTCGAAAACTAAAATAAAAATATTCAAAATACATATAAAAATAAAAAAGTGCATGCTAAAATAAACATCAAATTGATTTAAATCATAAGTTTGTAGCTAAATAAATTAAATAATTGTACACCAAATATAAATAAAATATTTATTATATTATATAAATATGTATATGCGGGTTGCGAGGCTGAGTAATATAGTGCCCTTACCTGCACCCATACCCATCTAAATTTGCGGGTAATTACCCGGACCCAAACCCATACCCATTAAAGCAGGGTTTTACCCTACCTATTATGGGTATTTTTTGCGGGTAACCCATCGAGACTGGGTCCAATTGCCATACCTACTTAAACCCATAAAAAATGAGGCATTATAAAGGAAAATCAGGCGTTTGAGGTTGCGCCAATGGAGCATTGTTATTGGTTTGTCAATTTTTCTAATTTCAGGGCCTTACTTATAAAAAAAATATTTTTGGCCTCAAAAAATTTGAAGTCATGTGGCGTAGGCCAACCTCAACGTGCTATGGGCCAACTTGATCAAGTTTCATACTAATTGTGATAACTTTGGGTCCAAACATAAAGTGAAAGAAATGAAAGTGGAAGGAAAGAAAAGAGTAGAATGTGAGATTATTGTTAATTGTTTGATAGAAGAAAAAAGGTTAAATTACACTTTTGGTAGTTAATTTTAGGTTTTACTTTAGCCCCTTAAATTTCATTTTGATCCCCTTAAATTACAAATATCAGAGAATGGAAAGTGCTATATAGTAGGACACTATTGCCCCCACGAAATTCGGCGACTCGGAAATTATAGGGATGGCAAAGAATACGGCAGATAAAAATTAAGTAATAAGCAAAGAAAAAAAATGTAAATATGAGTGATCATTTAGTCGTGTGTATGTTGCGATTGCTGGCCATCGTGCTAACAAGCATTTTCCTAAGAAAATTTAGTTACTTAAGTTTATTTCGTTTTATTTTGGTCATCTAACTTGAAAATGTTAGATACTTTGATTCTCCAAGTTACAATATTTAGTCACTTCAATCATTCCTATCAAAAATCAAAATGTCTTAATATTTGTAATTTAAAGATCCAAAGTTTTAAACCTTCATAACTTAAGAAACCAAAGTTAAACCGAAAAAATTTGAGGGACCAAATTGCATAACATTTATATCATTGCAATTCAATAAAATTTCATAAATAACCCTATATCAATGCAATTCAATAATTTTTTTTTTTTTAGGAAGTCAATAAAACTAAAATTCATTTATTTTGATACATATTATCAAATTGGGTCCATAAAAAATTAAGTCAGAGGGTGTTTCAATAGTCACTATTCTCTAATCAATGACCTTATGAGTTATGACACTAATGATTCAATACAAAATTGGTTCAATTTTTCTACCACCCTCTCTTTTTATGGAGTTTTGCAGATTATTCCTCTACAGTATAGATGTCAACAACAATCCAATATAGAATATAGGAACAAACAAAAGCATGGAAAGAGACAATCAACCGATCGGTAATGAAGTGAACAATTGAAGGATGTTCCTCTACATTTTCAAAACATTTTGTAGATGAAATTAAAACTTGAGAAAAACCTATTTTGGTTAAAATTTCTAAAGAAGGCATACGTACCAATAATTGTTTCTGAGCCTTGAGATTCTTCTGATCTGCTCATCTGAAACTCGTTGTTTGTATTCCTCGGTTTTTTGTTTTTTCTATTGTTGTTATTATTATTATAACGGTTGCCTCTGTTTCGACCATTGGTGAACATATTTTGCTTGATGGATCCAAAGAAGTTTGCAGCTATTTATCTATTTTGAACTACCCACTTGGAGACAATAATTTAAGTTATATAGTCCTTGATTTTCTTTCCACACTAGTCGCTACAACCTTTTACACATTATATATTATTAATAAAGTCTTGCTAATTTGTGTCATAAATTATAAGAGCACATATTACACATTTTATTTTATTTTTTATTTTACAAAATGTTACAAAATTTAAAAGTGTAAATTTAAACAGATTTTAGTGTGAGATCTTAACTAAGTCCATCGTTAATGAACCACAAAAATAATACTATTGGATTTAATAAGTGATCTAGATTTTTTTTTTTTGGGTACAATAAGTGATCTAGATTTATTGGAATTAAAAGTGAGAGCAATTGCACCTTCTCACATACAATATTGCATATCCA
>Ga0315913_1010361_pt1 | contig 10760 bp, 5 predicted proteins | sample MpolsnodulesMG_FD_207736 | JGI IMG/M metagenome (GOLD analysis project Ga0315913, IMG submission 207736) | Medicago polymorpha root nodule microbial communities from Los Angeles, California, United States - small nodules | ecosystem: Host-associated > Plants > Roots > Nodule | place: USA... | reverse complement strand
ATGAAATAGTTTATAAACTAAAATAACCTATTTGAAACTTTTGAAACTTAAAGGACTAACTTGGGAATTCTGTCAAACTAAAAGGATCTATTTAAAACTTAAAGGACTAACTTGGGAACTCCATAAAACTAAAAGGACTAAAAATGACATTTGACCTAAATTCAATGTTTCTTTTTCAAATGAACTCATAATTGATAACAATAAGTGTCTTAAAATATGAAAAATCAATATTAATTGTATACTCCGGTAAATATTTATTTTCATTCAATACTCTTATAAAGTAAAATTTATTCCATAGATGTAAGTATATTAAATTATTAATTACTTTTAATTTCACTAACTTATTCACATTTTATTATTCTCTTTCGTAATAAAAAAAGGGCACAAATGAAATTTAATTTCTAACACATTTGAAAATTTGTCAACGTTTATTATAACCAAAAATATTGACATTTTTGTTCATAAAAAAGATCGGGGTCGGGGGATATATATATTTAAGGGATATTTTAGGTGCATCTATACATAAAATAGATACATTAACTACATGTTTGGACCCTCTTCTTCGCTTTCCTCTACCTCTTTCGTTTTATTCTCTAGACCTATCTTTATCTCACTCTATTTCTTCATTAAAAGATAACAAAATTATCAAGAGTGATTAAAAAAGAGAGTAAAAAAGAATGTAGAAAAAGTGAAGGAGATGATCCACTTTATATTAACTACACTGTTAACTGTTTTTAATAAAAGGGAAAATGACAGTAGATGAAAGTATTTTCAAAGACCAATTTGTCTCTTGTTAATTATTTTCAATGACCTAATTGTCCTTTTTGAAATCATAACATCATTGGAAATCATTTTTTGGATGGTGATTCAAATATGAATTAAGTTGTCCTAATTTATTTTGTCAAAAAATAAAAAGGGGTCCTAATTTATTATTTCTCAAAGAGTAAAAGTTGTCCTAATTTATTTTTTCCAACCAAATTGGGTCGATCTTCAAATTTTTCTTTAGCTAAAATGAGTCTTTCACTTTTTTATAATCGAAATAAATTAACTGGATTACAAAGATAATATCAAGTACAGCTTAGCATATAAACCAGGATCAAGATAAAGCTTTGATACATCAATTTTCAACATTGTGTTGTTTCCTAGTATGTTTCTATGTTCCTCTTGTGCATGCATGCTGTCATTTTTAATTTGTTGTACGTTCGTTTAATTTCCCTTCATTCCATTGTGTCTTTTTGACTACTTGTGATTAATTCTTCAACAAGATTAACCAAAGTCTATTTTACATATTTTTCTTTCTTGATGTTTTTGTAAGAAACAATCTTCTGACCAAATGGTTAAGGAAATTGTTTAGAATCTACACAATTAATATTTCTCCTATAATGTACCAAACGTACGTCTTTTATTGTCTAGGCTTTGGATTCATAGTTAGATGGTGGACGAGTGATGTCACGGAAATCATAAGATGTGATGTGGGCATGCTCACGTATTCCAGTTTGCATTAACTTTAGTAATTTGAAAATCCCACATTTCATTTTGTTATATTGATTTGGGTCCATGTCCCTCTTTTCTTCCATTCAATGTCTTGTGCCTCACATTTTGTTCTCTTTTAGGTACATCTCTATTTTCTATGCAGACTATCTTTCTTTTCTCGTCCTTTTTATTCTATTTGCTCCCTTTAACCCTTAATGATAATGAATATTGTGGAAGTAAAGCCATTAAAATGGACAAGCTCATATCGGCAGGACCATGAAACTTGACATAACATTGGATTTAGACCATAAATTTTAGTATGAAATTTTTGGATCTCACTTTACAAGCCCTCTCTATGAAGCACGAACACTCATCGGATTAGACATGTTCCGGTGTCGGGCACGTGTTGCGTCTGACATCGATAAGACACCTTGTAATTATACAGAATTATGTGATTTTTTTTCAAATTAATAATTGTGTCGGCGTGTCAGTGTCTGTGTCGTGTCCCATATCCGTGTCAGAATCATCGAAACGTTACTTTAGATTTTGTTTTTCTTTCTAAGAGTCCTGTCAAAATATAATTTTTTATTAGTGTTTTGTTGATTTTTAAGCAATTCAGGAAGTCTCATTACAATTATTAGGAAGAAAGAAAAAAATCAATCTTTGTAGCCCTATCCTATAGTGGCGGATCTCCTTGGAGACCCATAGAAGCCACTCCACCACAACATTTCTACAAATTTCATATTAGGCATAGTATATCAATGTATTTTTTATATTTTGTTCAAAAAAATCTTCCTAGTGAGACTTGAGGGGCATAATTCCTCACATTATTCATTATATTGATATTTTTTGTAACTGTTTAATATTTACTCCACAAATATTTAGCATCCCAACAAAATAACTTAAGATCCGTCATTGTGTCTGATTTGACCCGTTTAAAATTTAGGTTAACCCGCATATCTAAAATCCCTAAAAGATTAAACTAACATCTCTTTCAGGAGAAATTAGACTAACATTCAACAATTTCACAAATCACAGTTAGCTAGTCAGCTGCATGCATCACATAAAAAAGGCATAAAATTTAAACTCAATTCACAAATTTGGTACCGTGTGTTGCTTCCGCACATCAGTTTACATGCAACCATGACGTAGACAAGTTCTATAGTTGATTTTATTGGTATTCATAATCATACATCCTTTATATTTTTGGCACTGCTTCTGAAATTAATGCAGATGTCTCTCAAATGAAATTGCCACCTTAAGGAATAGATACTAATGTGGGACGAGTATTGCTCTTTACCCAAACGTTTTTGCTCATTCCTAAGTGAAATGACCAAAATACCTTTCTTTGAGTTAAGTCGCGCAGGTGTTAAAAACAGCATGACTTAAGTCGTGCAGCGTGAGTTAACTCACTCTGAAATAAAACACTTTTCCTTCAAATCCAGCTGTGTAAATTGTTATTGTTCTGAAGTGTTATTCCAATCGGTTGTGTAACTTTCAATGCCTTCTCACATGCTATTGAATTCCAATTCAACATAAACCTTTTATTCAATAACTCACGTTGCGTTAACAATTGAATTATTCAACAGAAATTGGGATGTTTTGCAAATTGATATCGATTTGCAAACAATTGAATATATACACACACATACATATATGGGAAGTGTTTGTGTTTCAAATTGAGGTAAGCCAGCACATCGTTGCAAATTGATCTCGGTTTGCAAATTGATAGCCCAAAGAGCAAGGGGGCGGTATTATTCAACAATTAAAGGCAAATTGGTCTCGGTTTGCAAACAATTGAATTATTCAACAACAACTGTCGTTCGTTCTAAAGGTTTCTTTCTTCTCCAGAAACATTCCAATTCATTCAATCAGTTGATGTGTTCTTGTTCAAAAAAATATTGGTTGTTGTGTTGAAATACTGAGTGTGACTTAAGTCAAGTTGGTTAATACACTAGCGTGAGTTAACTCACGCAAGGGTATTTTGATCATTTCACCAGAGAATGAGCAAAAACGTTTGGGTAAAGAGAAACCGTCATGTTGGACTACTTTATGTGGATGAAAACGTGCAAATTGGTTTCATTAAGGACCCAATAATTGCATCCAGGCTCCAGCGTCATCAAGTGAAAATGATATGAAATTGCTTTTCAGACATCAATAACTTCCTAAAACACAAATAAATGACCAAATTACCCCTAGCGGTAGTTAACTACCGCTGGCAAATCCGGCAGCATTTAACTACTGTTGGTTCCAGCAGCAATTAACTGCAGTTGGCTTTGCTGCACTTCAGTGCAGTTCCAGTTGTGATTTTACGTGTTTCGGTCGAAAAATTAAAATAAATCAAAACTTATTTGGAATTTTACGAAACTTTATAGAAACCTCTATAAAAATACATATAGAGGATGTGCAAAGTTTCGAAACATTCCGAATAAGTCTTGAATTTTTTATTTTTTTCGACTGAAACGCGCAAAATCGCAATTGAAAAAATAAAAAAAATTCAAGACTTATTCGGAATGTTACGAAACTTTGCACATCATCTATATGTATTTTTATAAAGTTGTCTGCAAAAATACACATAGAGGGTTTGTAAAGTTTCGTAAAATTTTAAATAAGTTTTGATTTTCCGACCGAAATGCGTAAAATCACAATTGAAGTTGCACTGAAGTGCAGCAAAGCCAGTTGTAGTTAACTACTATTGGAGCCAACGGTAGTTAACTACCGTTGGGATAATTTGGTCATTTACTTGTGTTTTTAATAAGTTATTGATGTCAGAAAATCAATTTTCAAATAATAATACCACCAAGGGGTGCCAAAGTTAAATTGGTTTTCAGTAAAAAAAAATATTTAAACCGATAAAATTTATGTCAGTTCAATTTTGTTCATTTTCATTGTTTTTATTTTTATAAGTAATTTTACAACAATATCATATGTTTTTTTCTATCATAATATATTCTCTTTTTCCAATACTTTTAATTTCTCTCTCATGTATCGTCAATAAAGTATTATTTTAATGTAATTCATGAGCTTTTATTCTCATCGAAAATTAATTTCATTTCTTAATTTATGTGAAATTTTTAAAAATAACTTTTTGTAATTTGATATGGATCATATGTTTACCGTGGAAAATATTGGAGCATATGTTTACCGTGGAAAATATGAATCATATCAACCTTGACTTTAATTGACCTCATACATTACTATGTGAAGTGTTGCAATATTCCATTTGCTTAGGCATCATTGCAATCAACATCCTAACGTATGATCAGGAAGCACCAACAACAATTTCCTAATAAGCTTATAGCCACCTATTGTGACACCGGATATACTCCTATGTCATTTATTTATTTATTTATTTTAAAAAAATTGATATCCAGTTTAAGAGCTGACTAATTTAAAGAGTCAAATTTTGTCATCCATTTATGATGTTCTATTTAAAGGTAGAGCATTACTTTATATAGATTTTGTCCACCAAAACATGTTAGGAGAAATCAAACATGAAACTTTAAAAAGAATATGTTGAAAGGTCTCATACCAAGAGCTAAGCCAACCCCTAATGGACACATGCCATTTATTAATCCATGTTTTTTAGTTTTTATTCTTAAAATTCAAAAATGTGATAATGTTTGACCATTTTTCCAAAGAAAGGAATCTTTCTGCTTTGAAATTCTGTAGGGACATCCTCGTGCAAGCATATGTAGTATAATTAATACTCACTAAACATTTCCTCAAATAACAACAATTTATATAGTGCCCCCCATTTCATGCTCACAAAAGGTGGGAGATTTACATATTTTTATTATGACAACAAATTCACGCACTAAAACCAGTAACACAAAACAATTGAGTCGTTGTTTCTAGATGCAAACCCTTTTCTACTTTATTGGGGTGATAGTACTATTAATCATTTATCGGTTCATTTAAATTGGTATAATACATCAAAAATAACACAAATACAATGTCGTTAAGACAAAAAAGAATAAAATAGGTAAAAGAATTCTCATCATTCAAGTTTTTTTTTTAAAAACATAGAGTGTGTTCGTTTCAAGTTATATTTGTTGATTTCCGGGAATAAAATGATAGGGATATATATGCCTATGTTTGTTACAAGTTTATTAAATTTTATTCCTGGGTATAGAATGTTCCTGGGAATAGAAAAAAATTCCCAAGAAAAAGGGTGGGAATAAAGTACCCATGGAGATGGGAATAAATTAATAAATAGTTACCTATTATAATCCCTATTTGTATGGTTCCTATGAATATTATAAAGTTAACTAAACATATTTTTCCTAAATACCTTGGAATAAAATTCCCATCTTTATATTCCAAGGAATGTTATTCCTAAGAATAAATTTGGTAAACTTGAAACAAACACACCATATACTCCCTCCGGTCTCAAATATAAGAAAAAATTCTTTTTTTAGGTTCATTAAATAATTAATATATTTGTTTTACAATGTAGACCAGATACATTAACTACTCAATGAACTTAAAAAAAGAATCTTTTCTTATATTTGAGACCGGAGGAAGTATGTTCATAGCATAAAACAGAAAAACGCCTACAACTGTGACAAAACTAAAATAACTAGAATACGGGTGCTTTCATATTTGTAACGTTGACACAAAAACCATTGAGTATGGCGAAAAATCAAACAACAGCGCACTCAGACAAGATGAAACTTCTTTCTTTAAGAATATAGGGTATATATTTTGAACAAGAGAATATAGGGTATGTTAGTATTGTGTACTCCCTCCGTTCCTTTTTAAGTGTCTTTTTAGGGTGAATTTTTCGTTCCTATTTAACTGTCGTTTTGGTATTTTAAGGATATGATTTGTCAATTATACCCTTTGTCAATTATTTTTATATTTTTCAATTAAACTAATTAATGTTATATATTTAAAAAACTAAAGTTTGTTTTTTTAAACAAAGTTTGTTCGTTTTGTTTTTAACACAAAATTTGTTTTTTGTTATATTCAAATTTAAACAAAATTTTGTTACCTATGATGATAATTCCATGAAGAGTTAATATTCTATAAATAACATGAGTAGTACTTGTTAAAAATTTCAAGAGATATGCACAATATTTAGAAAATTGAAAATTGTTTGTTATAAGAGAAAGATAAAGTGCAAAAAAAAAAAGGAATTTGTTGGAGAAAGACCATAAAATTTTCCGTAAAAAATAATCTCTATATTGTATTATTTGATAATACTCACTCTCATTTTTATCATTTTTTTTTTTTACTTTCATTTTTATCTTAATGTTAAACAAACATGCCATATAATCAAGAGGGCATACACCTCACCAACCCCTTACAGTTACAATCATCATCTTTTATGCCAAAATTTGTTCCCTCTGCCATATAATATTGTCACAGGGATGATATATAATTCTTCCATTCAATAGGATGTTCCCTCATAAAGAAGAGAAACTTTTTTTATAAAGAAAACTATTTGATTAAACTAAGAAATACATACAATATGACATGGACGTTCGTCCCTTTCAAGTTTCAACATTCGAGTCCAAAATTCAAATCTGAACAACGCATGTCATGGAATAAATTAAAAAACTATATAGATTGAATAAATAAAGCAAAGTGTACGGATAAATTAATTATCAAAAGCCAATATTATTCAAACATGTGCCATAAACTCTCCACATGGACAATTAAGAAAGTTCCAAGAACCACAAAAAATCAACGTCAACAATTGAATATTTTATACTAACTTTTTCTGAGGTTCTTTTATATATAAAGCAATTTATCATATCATTACAAAGCAGATAACAAAGAAATTAAATCTTAACCTTTACAAAATTAAAATCAAACCTTAAACTTATACGGAATTATGAACACTAATGCTTGGAACACCAATGTTAATGCCCTAGATCATTTTGAACCTACCACAACGACGCTGTTTAATGACACTTCAGCTCCGACAGCCCCGGTACCAATTTCCCGGAGTCCAAGTTTCCGGAGCATTTTCTTTGGGGAGAATTGGGCAGAGCTGCCGCTGAAGGAGGATGACACCGAAGACATGGTCATCTACGGAGCTTTGCACGAAGCTGCAGCTACCACGGGCTGGTTCCCGGCTAGCAACAACGTGGTGAACAATGTTGATATGGCCGTGAAAATAGAAGATCAAGGTCAAAGCAGTGGCACTTCATTGGCGAGTGTTGCTCACGTGCAACACGCGCCAACGACTAGTAAAAGGTTAGGGTACCGTGGAGTTAGGAGAAGGCCTTGGGGAAAGTATGCGGCTGAGATAAGGGATCCTAAGAGAAATGGTGCTAGGGTGTGGCTTGGGACTTATGAAACAGCTGAGAATGCAGCTTTGGCTTATGATCGAGCTGCGTTTAAAATACGTGGCTCGAAAGCTAAGCTGAATTTTCCTCATTTGATCGACTCAGATTACAATGGGTCGGTTAAGTTCACACGGAAAGAGCGCTAGCTAGTCAAGTTGTTATCGTCAAATATGTATGTGAAAGTTTTCCATCATATTGTGACATTGTGCTTTGGATAATTTGTAATAAATTTTCCCTTTTATAGAGATAGCAAGTCATATGGTAATAACGAGAAAGGTAGCAAATATCGATGGAGGAATGTTGTTATTTAACTCACATTCCATGAAGTCGAGTGTTCTTGTCAAAATCTTATATAAATATGGCTGTTTCATTTTCCATCGGTGTTACTTTACAGCCTTGCATAAAACTTGATCATTCTTCCATTAGGATTAGAACAGTACAAAAAAAAATGCAAACTTTTTGGTGGGGGAAACTTTGAAAATGATAAGGGGTCATGAGAAATGGTATATATATACAAACTATTTTCATTACCACTAATGAATGAGTTTTTGATATATATTTTATGTTAGCCATTGAAATTCTTGGTAAATGTTGATATAGTCTTCGGTTGGAGTATGAATTCTCTCCAAAATTCCCCCGCACCTATCCTCGTTCCCATATCGGTTTTTTTTTCTTGTCCTAGTCCCTGTGAATCCCTCAAGTCCCCATGCGGGGACGTTGTCAATGACAAAATCACAAGGCACAAAATATTGACATGAAGACTCTTGTGAGAATCCGCAAAACATATAGATCGCCTGGTCCGGATGAGGAAGGATTAGAGAAGACGGCTTTGCTACATAGAGGCATTGTCTTAAAGAACTTAAAAAAAAAAAAAGACAATAACATTCGAATGTGTTCAAATCTTCCACACTTGCTACAAGATCTTGAGCTCCACGTCAAAATCGGGATTTTGCTTTAGGTCGAAAGGGAAGAACGAAATCGAAAATCGTAAAATCTCAATCAAAATCGTAGGATTTAGAATCGATATAAGATATCACAAAAGCGCAATCAAAATTGATGAATTCTACCAAAATAAAAATAATGCTAAATGTATGTTATAAATTATATATAGTTATAAATGACTCAGTTTAAAGTTCACAAAATACTTATACATAAATGACTAAAAAAATGGGCAAAATCCTCCAAAATCCTTTAAAATCCTACTATTTTGTATAGATTTCACAATATTGTGCGACTTTACTAGGATTTTGTCTATTGTAGGATTTTGCTATGGATTTGAGTCGTTAAAGGTGGAAAAAGTCGCAAAATCCTGAGTTTTAGAATTTAAGTTAAAATTTTGACAACAATGTAATAAACTCTCCATCTCCATGTGAGGTCGTTCAACCAAGATCACCAACAAATGTTCTTCCCAAACAAATTAGGGTAAGCAAATCCGCCAGCAAATGTTCTTCCCAAACAAAAAGACATCTCCTTCAACCGAGAATCCAAATCCACTTGTCTCATTTCACGAACATAATTGACTATTTGTCATGTATTCTGCACTAACTTGAATTATATCTTATTATTATACAATATTGTGATATTATAAAATATTTGTGTAAAATTTAATGTGAAAGATTAATTAGACAATTGTGTAATATATACTAATAAAGTAAAATGAAAAAGAAAAAAAAAAACTATCGTAAATCTTTTTTTTTTTGAAGGAATCGTAAATTTTTCTTGTTATTGATAGATACAATTTTAAACGTTTTCCTTGCTTTTACACGGGTTCTACTTGAGTGACATTAAGGGTGTGTTTGGTTGTGAAAAGAAATTAAGAAGGGAGAAATAGGTGAGAGAGAATATGGTAAGAGAGAAAGATAAGAAAAATAGAGTAGATTTGATGTGTTGTTTGGTTTAAAAGAGAGAGAAGAGAAATATAAGAGAGAGAAGTGTTGATCATGTTTAAAAATACTAAAATACCCCTTCATTAAAAAACCTATCAATCTCACATTTTAATTTTACTTAAATTAATTTCAGTTAATTAATTAAGTCATTGTTTTTTTTATTTGGTAACCTAAAATATAATCAAATTAATTAAATTATTCAAATGGCTTTAGGATTATTCTAAAATGGTTTTTTTAATTCATTAAATTAATCTAAAAAATTAAGTAATTAAGAGTTAAATTAATATTTAATTAACGAGAAACGGAGGATGTATACTAGGGAACAAATATTTATGTGTTACTCTCCTCTTTGAAAAAAAAGTGGGTTACTCGCTCCTTCTTTCAAAATAAAATGTGTGTTATATATTTTTTTTAAAAACTATTTATGTGTGTTACTTTCTTTTGAAGGAATGTGTGTTACTAAAAAAATCCATATTTACCATAAAATAAAATATAAAAAACCATACTTATGTGTGAAAAAAGATATGTCACTGTACGTGGAACAAAAGCTTAGTAAGAAGAATACTAGTTTGCAAAATGCTGTAAAAAAAAAAAAAAAAATTGAAAAATAAACAAAAATGAGGAAAGGTGGGACAAGGGTATATAGTGGAAAGTGGAAACAAAAGTAGTGTTCCCCCAACTCTCTCTCTCTCTTCCCACATCAGCGATGAAAAGACAAAGGGATGGGTCCCACCATAATCATTTCTCTCTTTCTTATTTCTTAGCATATCGAACAGAAGAAGTTTGATATATCTCTCCAATTTCTCTCAGCAATTTCTCTCTCCCCTATTTCACTACAACCAAACACAGTGTAAGTTTGGTGGTATTGATGACTTTGGCTCTACTACTCTTTTAACTAACTGTTCTCGAAAATTGTTGTTCACACATTTGATAGGGTTGAAAAACACATGTAAAAGAAGAAAAGTCTCAGCGGTAATTAACCGTCGAATTGTGAAGAAACCGGCTGTAGTTAACTCCCGAGGAAAACCTCGGCAGTTAACTGCCGAAGGAATGAAAAAAAGAAAGGACAAAAAATGTGTTCTTCTTCCACTTCAATCGCATT
>Ga0315913_1010360_pt1 | contig 10760 bp, 10 predicted proteins | sample MpolsnodulesMG_FD_207736 | JGI IMG/M metagenome (GOLD analysis project Ga0315913, IMG submission 207736) | Medicago polymorpha root nodule microbial communities from Los Angeles, California, United States - small nodules | ecosystem: Host-associated > Plants > Roots > Nodule | place: USA... | reverse complement strand
AGTGGCACGGCCCGTGCCTGTGGAGGCACGGCCGTGCGCGACCCTTACCCCCCTATAGCCAATTTTTTTTCCTTCTTCTTCCTTCATTCAAACAACACAATCTCTCTCATCTTTAATTTCTTTCTCTAAACCTCCATAACCTCCACCTTCAAACCTCCATAACTCTCTCCAAACTTTACCAAATCACAAAATTTCTAAACCAAATCAACTCTAAACTTCATCCAAAACCCAATCCACCCATCAAAAACAACATTCATCCACCCCAATCTTAAATTCACCAAATTCGTGTAACCCCAAACGCTAACCCAAAAACCCCAATTTCTTCATCAATCCTCACCACAACACTCAAATTTCTTACTTAAAACCCAAAACCATCACTAAAACCACCTTTCCTACACAAAATCTTACCAAAACCTAACCCTCACTCAAACCAATCCAATTCAAACTAGGTCAATGGCTTCAAAGAGATAATGAAAGGAGGTTGAAAGCTCAGGAAGTGGTGCAGGGAGGAAGAAAACAACAGTCTAGAACCACGACATCGAATTCAAAGATGCCGAACAACGTGATAGGTATAAAACTCTTGTTTCTAAACCTATACATGCTTGTAGGTACCCTGATAGAAATTCTATGATAACTCTAGGTATTAGAGATAATGTGGTTAGGCTGTTGAATAACCTAGGTTGGGTCGAGATGTTGAGGCCTTTGCGGGGGTTTGAAAATTTCACCTATGAGTTTTTGAGCTCACTTTCCTTCACTAAGGATAGGTCGAAGTCGGACAACCCCAATCATAGAGTCTCTTTCCGGATTTTAAATGTTGATTACGAGATGTCTTTGGAACATTTTTGCAATGATTTAGGCCTCGCAAATGCGGGCTACATTCATGACTCTTGGGATCACACTTTAAAGCCGACCGACTATGACACCGTTGTCTTTTGGAAGAGTATCACCAGGCTAGAGCAATATAATTCTTGTTCCAATAAGGCTAGTAATATCCATAACCCCGTGCTTAGATACCTTCAAAGGGTTATGGCTTGCACTATTTGGGATACGCATCAGACACTATTTGAATCGATTCAAATATCCCCGGATGAAGATTGATACGATTCAAACTTTTATGAATCGAATCAATCAAAGTCAGAAAGTTTTTTTTATACGATTCACTGAAATTTGAATCGATTCAGGCAGGGAAGAAAGAAAAATTGATGTTGTCAACATTTGAATTGATTCATAGTTTTTGTAAATCGATTCACATGATTCGATTCAATAAAACTGTGAATAGATTCATTGTGATACTATTTAGAAAAACTTGACTCGATTCAAAAGGAGTGACACAAGGAAAATGAACAGAAGGAATGCTTGACATGAATCAATGAATCATGAATCGAAACAAGCAATTCACTGAAGGATTTTCCTATACATGATAACATACAAGACATTAAGGAATCACTTGATACAATGAGACGTGGTTTGTTAGGTGCTTTAACAAGTTTATAAGCTAAAGCTAATCAACATAGAAAACATCATCAAATAAACAAATAAACCTAGCTATTTAGACATCAGCAAACACAAACTTATAACTAAGGCAATATCATCTTCAACATGTTCCAGCAATCTCACTTAAATTTAAAAAATGGTTTCAGAAATAACGTCAAACATTTCTACAAGGTTGCTAAGAAACAAAGGTGTCACCTAGAAATTGAACCTCTGCTTAGCGAGCAAAATTTTTATTAACAAGAGTTGCTCGTAGTATTGAACTTTATCTCAGACATAGAACCCACACACAACCTTTTCCTAATGTGTATTCTAAAAGCCTATATGTTTATGGACATGCACTTTTATCATAGTTTTAAAGAACGATCTAGGTATTCTGCCTCAAAATCCCATAGGAATTGATCTATGTTTCACATTTGTATATGCGAGTCTGTCAAGAGTACTAATGTAGATATGTTCTCCACTCCATATAGAATATAGATCTCATTAAGAGTTTTTATTATCTCATCATGCTATCGCTGCAATAATCATGCTTCTCTAGTTTTATCATAGCATGTTATATCACTTCATGACTTGTTATTACCCATTGAACCTATTTCTTGGAATCCCCTTATAATTGAGTCGATGAAAGGGTGTTTGCCCTTATGTTGCTCTATTTTTTTGTCGTAGTCCTCCTTTTCTCTGTTCGTGAGAACATAAATGATTTTCTGCAGCGAGGTCTCATCGCGATGAGGGACCTCTTTTTCCTCGAAGACTCATTTTGGCGAGACGGTTTCCTCGGTGAATCCCTAAATTTCTTCTTCTTGCTCTTGTTGTTTTCCTCCTTGGTAAACATCATGAGCTTCCACTTCCTGATCAGTTCTTCGATTGCGTCTTTTAGTTAGAAATAATCACTTACTTTGACTTGGTAAACCTTCGAGTGACTTGTGAAACCGACATTAGTTTGACTTGTCGAGTTTTGTGATATCTCTTGATGGTAGGGGATTTCTAATCCCATTTTTTCTCTTCTAAATTCAACGTTTATGCACTCTTGTGAACTTATCATATGTTGCAAGACCGGATATAGCTACCATATGTTGGAAGAACTGCACCTGGTAATTTTGGTTTTGCGCGTTCTACGAAACGAAAGGAGGCGATGGAACCGATGATGGACAAATCATTGATATTTGCGGGATTTCTTGACTAAATTGAGGTGGAAGAGTTTCCCTTTGGTATACAGGAGAAAGAATGGTGGTGCAACGTTCTCCATGGACTATAAAAATGAAAGTGACACCACAATCTTTGTTAATCGAAGAATCGATGGTGTTCGCGTTGCCTTCAATCACCGAAGAAAGAACAAGATCTATCTGATGTTGCAAAATTTGCACACCGGAAAGGAGTCTCAACATTGTGCTCTGAAGTGCCTACGACAATAATATTGGAATGAGAACGAGTTCCAGCCATAAAAAAAACTAACGAAAAATAGTTATGGTGGTTAAATTTTGGAAATTTAGAAGAATTGATAAAGTGATCCCCTCCTTCTAAAACCAATGTTATGGAGTGGACTAGGACAATGAGTAATCAATGAAATTACTCGTGAGAAGTGATTTCCGACGCGGTGGAAGTAGTTCTCTGATATGGTTGACGTAGTTCTCCGATGAGATGAAAGGGACCTGCAAAACAGGTTATACTCTAATGCTCAAGTTGGTGTGGGAAATGAGGAAGGAAAGTGCGAGAAAAATGATGAAAATGTGATCGTACCTTAAATATGGTGTGGATTGATACTTATATAGTGGCTATAACTATGACCCCGTAAAATCCGGCGACATAAATAATAGTTCGTTAGAGATCATATAAATGGCTCAGATTGGTCGAGACACACTTTTGTACTATGAAGATTATAGGTTAGTGAACCGTCATATATTAAACCGGTGATAGGGGTTATGGCCTAGTCCAAAACACCAATTGAACTAAGTTTCATTGGTGGGGCCGTCCCCAACAATTCGGAGGCCATATGAATATTTTTCATTTGAAAAGACTTGAACAAAAAAATACAACATCACTTACGGTGACAGACAACTAAGCTTTTGTTAAATATATGAGTAATGATTTAAACATGACTTTTACCTACAAACAAATATGCACTTATCTATGAATAATGCATAATTGATGCAAAATTGTTGTCTTTCAAACTTTTACCTACGGAAAATGACATTTAGTGGCGAATTTCGACCGTAAATACAAAAGTTTCACTTTTTAAAATTTTGAGACACCTCTAAGTTTAAGGCCATGTGCCAAGAGCCTTGTTGTACTTGCACAGGGCTGGCCTGTTCATTGGGAAAAGATTAATTAACAAAAAATCATGAAATATAATGTATATAAATAAGTCAATGTGTGTGTCACCTACTCCTGCAGAATATAATATCAGTATAAATCATAGAGAAAATCATTGACACGAGATACACGGTAGAAGGTTAAATAATAGAGAAAATTGCCCCCTCAAATTAATAATTGGCCTTAATAAATCGAAATGAATGAAATTAAAATGTTATTCAGAAAGATTGATATTTCTGTTTCACCATAATTGTTTATTTCCCATTTTCTTTTTTTAAAAAATAATTATCACTTTAGAATATCAATGCATCATTTATTACTTTTTTCATTATTATACCTTTATTTATTGAATTTCATACAACATAACTACTCTACTAACTATAATTAACAAAAAAAAATTAGTAAATGATACTAATTTTATCATCAAAATCAATACGATTAATATTTTTTTAATAATCATATATAAATTTTAAAGGACTATTATTTAAAAAGGAATAGAGTAAAAGATAGCATATATTTGAGTAGGCACGTCGTGTCACATTAAATATTCTTCGGTGGAGTGTCACATGATTGAGTGTCTTCTTCAATTTCTGAATGGTCAACGGGACAATGAGTCTAGGGCAGCTGTTAGTGGAATATGGTGGTAGTTAGTTTAATTTTTAAGGAAAGGCTAACAAATGTTCTAGAGACATTTGATAACAAGTTTAAAGTAGCAACTTTATTTTGGAAATTATTTATTCAATTTACTAAAAGATTATAAGACAATTTTTTTTACATGAAATTTAATAATTATTTCATTTCTTCAATCCTTAACAAGTGTCCTTGTCTTAAAGACACTTGTTAGCATAACCCTAATTTTTATAGTTTCGACGTCTCTCGTGTGTTTTGCTTCCTCTCTTAAATTATATGACGTTTTGGACATTTCAAATGTATTAAGAATAATTAATTATATATGTAAAAAAAAATTATGAGTTGTTTTTTTAAGGAAATATTATGAATTGTTTTAGAAAATTGTCCTTAATAAATGATATGAGAAATATAAATTAAAGAATTGAAAGTAGAGAGAGTAATAAATAGATGATTGTAAATTGACTCAAAATTTGAGACAATTTTTTTTAAAACGACTTATAATTTAGAACGTAGAGAGTAATATTTTATCTTTGTCTAAGATTTTATGTCTTTTTTAGGAAAATCTTGGTCTAAGAACTTGTTGTTTGTTTAAATTTTATAGTTTCCACGCCTCTCATCAGTTCAAGTATTTTATTTTATTTTTTCAAAAAACGAAAGTGCTCTAGTATTTTATCTTTGGTCTAAGAACCGGTTGTTTGTTTAAATTTTTTAGTTTCCACGCCTCTCATGTGCTCGAGTATTTATTTTATTTAATTTTTATAAAAAAGAGTGCTCTATTATTTTATCTAAGAATGAGCTGCTTGGTTACAAAATACTTCCTGTCTTTCTTTTCAAGTGTCTTTTAAGTCAATTTTTTGTTTTTATTTAACTGTCTTTTGATATTTTATGGGGTACGATATCAATTATACTCTTTGTCAATTACTCTTATCTTTTTCAATAAAATTAATTAATGCAATCTTTTTGAAAAACTAAAGTTTTTTTTTGAAATACAAGTTTGTTTGTTTTTTTTAAAACAAAGTTTGTTTTTTTGTTATCTTCAAATTTAAACAAAATATTGTTACAAACAATGGTTTCAAGAAAAGTTAAAATTTCAAGCGCAAAGTTAAAGAACAAATTTGAGACAATTGACAATTAAAAAGATGTGCACAATATTTAGAAAATTGACAATTGTTTGTAATGAGAGAGTGCGTAAAAAAATAACAATGGTTCCACTGAGAATGTTCAATGTAATCACTGACTTTGGGGGCCAAGCAGTTCATTATCGTTTCATGTATTTGATGGTGACCAACTAACACCATTCCACACCAAGCATCCTTTCAGAAATTCACTTGAATACCATTACCAAATTAGAAATCTCTCTTATTGTTGAATATTCGTGTTTGATTCCACTCCAAATAGATGAGAATATGGGATGATTTATGTAGTGATTCCCTCGCAAAGTCCTACTTCTCAACAAATTGGCCCATTGTTCTTCAGAGTGTAATAGCTCCCAACAAAGTTTCAAATTTGTTGCTTCATTCAGACATATCAGAGATTTGATCCCTAAACCACCTTCATCATAATCTGAACAGACTCTTTTCCAAGCAACTGTCAACATTTTTCTTTTTGTAATGTCACCACTCCATATAAATTTTTTGATCCATTTCTCTATATCCTTGATTAGAGAGATAGGCCAAGAGTATATTTTCATGGTTAGAAGTAGCATACTATTAATCACTGATTTGATAAGTTGAATTCTTCCAACCATTGATAGGAGGGAAGCTTTCCACGAAGACAATTTGTTTTTCACTTTGTCTTATTGGTTGAAAATAAGCAACTTTTGGTCTTCCTTTGAAGATTGGTGCTCCCAGATAAGTGAAAGGCAAGCTACCTATATTGAAGCCCAACATTTGAACAATATGGTTTAGTCTGGATTGAAAAACTCCACCTGCATATATGTAAGATTTTCTAGCATTGACAATCTGACCAAAACAAATAGCATATCTATTGAACAAATTTTTAAGAGCTTGTAAACTTGATGACTTCCTTTAGCAAAAAAATCATAAGCTCATTAGCATAAAAGCAATGTGAAGGAACTTGTAAGCTTATTGACCCTGAAATGAGATTAACTTGTCCATCATTCACCACCTTGGTTATTCCTCTACTTAGGACCTCTTCTACAAGACAGAAAAGAAGAGGAGATAGTGGATCTCCCTGCCTCACCCCTCTCTTAGAAGAAAAAAAAATCCATGTTGACTTCATTTACAGTTAAAACCAAAAGTTTTGAGCACAAAAATCAAAAACTCCCAGCTTAGAGTATCAAAGGCTTTGGTTACATCAATTTTGAAAGCTAAGTTCCCTCCAAAACTTTTCTTATCCAACAAATTGAATGCTTCTGAGGTTAAAGCAATGCAATCCCTGATATTTTTGCCCCTAATAAAGCCCTTTTGCTGCTTAGACATTATGTTAGTGAGAATGATGGAAAGCCTATCTGCAAGAATTTTAGATATTATTTTGAACTTGAAGTTAGCTAAGGCAATGGGTATGTACTGTTCAATAAAATCATAATCTGGACTTCTAGGAATGAGAATCAAAGTGTTTGAGTTGAAATTTGGAAGCATCCATCCAGTTGTGAATAATTCAAGAACTGCAGACACCACTTCATTTTGCACAATATCCCAGTAGGTTTGATAGAAGCTTGCTCCAAAACAACCAGGGCCATGAGCACTATCCTTATTTAAATCAAAAACAACATGTTTAATCTCCATTCTAGAAGAATCTTGGTGAGCAAGGCATTTACTGGTTCATCCACAAGAGTAGGGATTACTTCTTCCATAAAAAACCTATCTTGCAAAACAAAGTTAGAGGAAAACAAATTTTTATAATAAGAAACAATTTAGTCATTTATGAGGGAGGGATCAATGATAATTTCATTTTCATTTATGAGAGATGATATCAATTTGGTTTTGTTTTTATTTTTTGTCAGTCTATGAAAAAATTTGGAGTTTCTATCACCTTCAATGTGCCATTTCAACTTTGCTTTTTCTCCCCATAATGAATTTTGTTTTTTAAGAGCATCTTCTAACTGAACATGGTTTGCAAGTTGGTCAGAGTGTCCTAAGGTTTGGATTTGGTTTTGGATGTGGTTTAGGTTAGCTCCAGCTTCATCAACATAAGTGTCAAGATTTCCAAATACTTCTTTGTTCCTAACTTTTAATTTAGCTTTCAAATTCTTCAGTTTTGATGTTAGGATAAACATAGAGCTCCCAACCACTTGCTCTTGCCATAAATCTTCAATGAATTTTCTGCAATCTTTGTGTTCTGACCACATACTCATGAACTTGAAACTAGAAACAAATTGCAGGTCATCTATTTTGAGGTCCAGTAAGATAGGGAAATGATCAGAGTTTTGTTTGGTTAATGTGATGCAAGAAATTGATGAACATGAATCAATGAGAGTTTGGTTGCATATAGCTCTATCCAATCTTCTTTTAGCATGCCTTCTATTCCTTCCATTGTCCCAAGTATAGAATGCTACTCTAGTGGGAATGTGAACAAGATCAAATTGGTCAGTCCATTGGTGAAAATCTAAAATAGGGGGTCTTGCAGGATTGAAAGCTCCAAGGTGCTCATGAGCACCTAAAATTGAGTTGAAATCACCTATAAAACTCCATGCAACATTGTGACGAGCTTGATTCTAAGGTAGAGTGTGTCACAATTGCTTTCTCTTCAAGTAGTTAGTTGAAGCATAAATGGTAGAGAAGAAAAGTAACTCATCTTTGAAAGGAATAGAGAAAGTGACTTGTTGATCATCTATATTGATGGTAACATGATTGAACTGAAAGAACAAAAACACCACAAGTTTGGTATGTTTTTTTCCCTATGATTCATAGAGAATAATTTAAAACCAAGCCTACTAAACCAATTAGCAGGGAAATCTTCATACTTCATCCAAGGCTCAGCCAAGAAAATAAAATCAGGCTTATTTTTTGAAATCAACCTTCTAAGGGCCAATCTTGATGGGGTGTTGGAAATACCCCTTATGTTCCAATAAAGGAAATTCATCTGAAAGACTTTGGATTAACAGTTTTAGCTCTAGTGTTATAACTGCTTTTCACTGGTGTTTTCTTTTTGTTTTTTGATCTATTAACTACCTGAAACTCATTTTCATTACATGGTACCTCCAAGTTGTCAGCATCTTCTAATTGCCTTAGTAAATTTTGCTCAGCCTCCTCATCTTCGACTATATTAGCCCATGAGTGGTCCAAGAAAACTTTATTCTTATTCTCAAATTCAATTCTTCTGATAGCCTCATCCTCAGCTACTTGCAAATCATTGACATCCCTTACTTGCATCTGCATCTCATTGGCCTTTGAAAATACTTGTGTAGCTTCAACATATTCAGAGTCTTGTGACCTAGAATCTTCCATTATTTCTTCATTATTTGTGTTGGACTTTTGTAGCACTAGCTCAACATTTATCTCATTTTCTAGTATCTGATCTTGTTCCATCATTGACACAACAGAGCCAGGTTGCAATCCTTTATTTGTGTTCCCATCATTTTGTGCTAAAACATCAAACATATTAGCCTGATGTATTGTTTCCATTTCTTTGGTACCACTAGAACTAGCTTTGTCTTTCTAAGCAGTATCACCTGCTTTGTATGCTGCTTTGTCAATAAGTTTTTAGTATTCTTCCCCAATTCCTTCCTGCCATGTCTTTCTATAATGAATTTCTTTCTTGCTTCTTTATTGAGTTTCTTGTTACCCCCTACATCTTTTATTGCATCTTCTTTGTTCTTGCTCTTGCAAATTTCAACATAGTGTCCAATCTTCTTAGAATAGGTGCAAAAGTCTGGAAAATTCTCATAGTCCAATTCCATAAAGAAGGCATAAATTTTTCTTTCCACCATAACCTTGTATCTTAGGGTTTGAGTGACATCCATATCCACTAACACTCTGATAAACTGTCCAAAGGTTCTGTCAGCATGGGTTTTTGTAGAAGGTGAGTTAGTACATATGGAGGTGCCAACAATGCTAGCTATGGCAAACAATATCTTAGGTCTCCAATACTCTTGAGATAATCCATAGATCTTGACCCAAACCTGAGCAGAATTGCTTTGCTGCAAACTAGAGTTGAAGTCTTTTGACCAAGCAAACAATTTTAAAATATCAGTGTTTAAATTCCAAGAAGCGCCAGTTCTTACTCTTCTAACATCTTCTAAGCTTTAAAATGCAAATTCATAAAAACCCTTACCTGGTGAGATCACTCCCCACTTACTCAAATCCTTCCAGATTGGAGCAAGTTTGTTACGCAAGGCAAGGATGGTGAGAGGAGTAGCTCCTTTTTGCCAGATGATCCTTGCATGAAGGTTGTGTTTGCATGCTTCTAATCCTGCAAGATATTCTTTTTTTGGAATTGATATTTATAAGTTGTTGCCTTTAAGCACCAGTTTGGGGAGATGAGAAGAAGGAATATCGCACAAATGGGTCATAGCCCGAGCGAAGGTTTTTTCATGCTTAATAGGGGCATCATCTTGATTTTTGTTTTGAATTAGGTTTGAATTGGTTTCTTGGAGACAAGACCATGGGATTATGGTTGAGCTTTTGGATTTTTTTGCCTTGATCTGGGTACCATCTGGATTAGGGTTTATGTGGGTTGGTGCAGTTTTTGATGAGTTTTTGTTTGAATCTAAGGTTGGGGGATGTTCGTTAACACAACACCAAGGGATTACAAACTTTTCCATGATGATCGGGGAAGAAAAATTGCAGTCGGTTGTGGTTGTTGAAGGTAACCTTAGGTTGAAGAAAGGTGGTGGAGGGTGGTTTCATGAACGGTAAGAAATCTCCTAAAAAATCGTCATTTATAGTGAGAGAAAAAATCAGGATCTATTTTATTATTATTTATTAGTGGATTAAAATAAGGGTATTGTTGTATATTGGCTTCAAATTGAGATTGCAGGAAAACCTAAAATCGTGTCACGATTTCTAGCACCGTGACACGATTGGATAGGCAGGGAGCAGGGTAGTTTGAGATGGAAAATCGTGACACGATTTGGGAAATCGTGACACGATTTGGGAAATCGTGACGCGATTAAACTACTTCCTCACTAAGTTTCACTTGAAAGGTACTAGTCACAACGGCTGTTCAGACAAAATCGTGCCGCGATTTTACAGAACCGTGACGCGATTTTGGTCTGTAGTAACTAGTATTTAAGTGGTTCTGCAACATTTTTTGAAGGAGAGCTGAAGCTAGAGGCCTAGGGTTCACAAAGGGGGGAACTTGAGAGTTGAGTACCTTTGTAGGGAGGGTCTCTAGGGTTGGGATAAACATTGTAAACACCTTGG
>Ga0315913_1010357_pt1 | contig 10761 bp, 6 predicted proteins | sample MpolsnodulesMG_FD_207736 | JGI IMG/M metagenome (GOLD analysis project Ga0315913, IMG submission 207736) | Medicago polymorpha root nodule microbial communities from Los Angeles, California, United States - small nodules | ecosystem: Host-associated > Plants > Roots > Nodule | place: USA... | reverse complement strand
TTTCCATTTGCTTTTTTTTTCTTCTTCCAAAACTCTCCCATCTCACTATGCTTATGGTAGAATACGAAGTAAATAAGGAAGATGGTGAGAGGTACGATGCGGAGTTTGAAGAGGAAGAAGAAATACCTAGTAAAGAGTTTCTAAGACTTTGTTTGGGAGTTTGGAGGGGAGCGGAAGGAAGGGCTTTGGGGGATAGAAATATAGGGAAAAATTGAGAAGGAAGGGCTTTGGGGAATAGAAATATAGGGAAAAATTGAGAAATATTTCACATTTTTTTAAAGTGATAAATTAGTGCTTATGATCAATATATTTTTAATTTTAATAATATTATAACAACATATATTAAATTTAAATAATTCATATAAACTCTCTCAAACCCCATAAAACTCTTCTCCAATACAGTTTTTTAGTTTCTCCAAATAAGAAGAGTTTAATATTTTGAAGAAAAATAAGTCGTTCAAACCCCTCCTCTCAATGTCTTCTATTTCTTCCTTTTTTTTTCAAACTCTCTCCTCCCTTCAAACCCCTTCTCTTATATTGATTGGCTAATGTCCAAATTTCAAAAGACTTGCTTCTCCCAAGCAAATAACCTTGTCCTCTAACTCTAACCCACCTCATCCAATCTAAACTTCTCCGAAACAATAATATTTTTAATATTAGAAACACCATATATACAACAATGCAAACCTCTTGCTAAATTATCCTTTGATTAAGTAAAGTCTATATTGCTCAGACTTCCAAATCCATTTTCTAGCTAAATTATCCTGCAAAATCACATTAACAGGCAATGAATAGATTCCAAAACACTTTATTCTTCACAAAGAAGTGATGCTGGGTCACCTTCGGCTACTAGTTTTGAAACAATTTTGTTAGAGATATTTTTTCTTTCTGAAGGGATGTTTGGGTTAGTCCAAAGGCATTTTGTATGTTATTAAACAAGAATTCCATGATATGGGTCGGGTCGTCAAACACACTTTCTTTGTCACTCTCTCTAATTGAACCACGTCATCCTCTTTTTAAGCATGATTTTTTTGCTACTGGTTGTCCAGGGTGGCATTTGGATGACACTGGGGTGCCAATGTCATGTGACATTGGCCAACCACAATGTCACCCAACTGTTTCCGTTGTCCAGGTTGCTTAAAAAACACTTGCTCTAGTTTTTACCCAGCACCACCACGTGAAACTGTCCACCATTTTTGCAGAAACCATCATTTTCAACCTATCAAACTCAAATACATATATCCTTCCTTAAACCTTCCATTTCCAACTTTTCATTCAATTTTCAATTTCTATTTTTTTGTTCCTTTTTTCGTTTTTATCTATTTTAGTTTTTCTTTCTGTTGTTTTGGGATTTCGATGTAACATTGTTTGAAGTTGTGTTTACCCTGAACATGTGATGATCCGATTCTGTTACAGTCACTGCTGCCAAAAGTCTCAATATCCTTTGTGATTATCAATTTTCCATCGCAAATTCATGTCGACGATGAGTCACCCCACCGCTGTCGATGATGCCTGATACACGCAGAATACCAAGTTGTGAAAAAATAGAAAAATTTGTTCAACCAGTTAACAGGTAATGGGTTAAGAAAATTTAAGACGTGGCAACATACACCAGCGTGTGTTGAGTGGCGTCTGTTTGAGCGTTTGTTTGTAGCATATCTCTAATATACAAAGGGTGATAGAGAATTTTGAGTTGTGTGGTCATTTTATTCTTCTAATTACACCCTTCCAATTATTTCGTCCAATGTTTACAATTATCAATAAACTATAACAATATATAAAGAGCTTTATAATGGGATCATGGTTAGACAGAACTTTTGGTTCAAACGCAAATGCCCAACACAAATCTAATTTCTATGTAGCTGTATACCGGGAACATAAATGGCCACCGAGGCAGTGGCCCTTGATGGTAGTATTTTTGTACTAGCACACCAACATTTCACCATTTATTTTTAAGACAAGGTAAAAAAATCAACCGCGCTTTACAAAACTGAGAAATTCATAGTCAAACTATAATTCTCATATTTTCAAACATCTCTAAATAAATTGCTTCTTACATTTATTTATCAGATAAACACAAGTTGCAATCAATGAATGTGCTTCACAAAGGTACCAGATGATTATCAACTGCAATCTGTCAATGAAAATGACTGTAGTACCAAATAAATTCATTCAAACATGCATTGTTGGGTCGTTCCAGACTTTCTTTGTATCCCAACGTTACAAAGAAATGACGAGGAGTTGTTACTAACACATTCACAAAAACATTTCTCCTATGTTGAAATGTTTCAAATTTGTCAAAAGTAATAATGGTTATCATCAAAAAAATAAATCCCACATGAGAATTCATAATACCTCATAATACTCATAATCATCGTCAGACAAAAAATCTTGGTCCACAAACCAATCTGGGTCTTCAGCGAGTGAAGCATAATCAAATGCCACTTGAAATGGATAATCATCAGTGGAATCATATGGAAGCCGTAAATACTTGACTTGTTCTATAAATCTCTTCCCCACGCTTGCTACCAAATAAAATTAATGTTGTAACATTGGCGTATGTCGAGAGATTCAAGGTGAAGACGGCCATCAAGAATAGCAAGCAAACCATCATTAGTCATCTTGTTTCCAAAAAGCTGAAGATGGCGTACTCCAGGCATGGTTTGCGCAATAGCAAATGCATCATCATCATCTTCAACGCGTGGATATTTGTATGCTTGAATGTTGAATTTAAAGGTTTTCAATCGAGGGCAACATCGGCCAATGGCTTCAAAAGAATGATGAGATAGGTTGCTGAGTGATATATCAAGTTCCTCTAATTGAGGAAGCTTTTTAACAGCTTCACAAAATTCTTCATCCGTTACGTTATAGCAACAAGCAAGACGAAGGCGTTGTAGATGACTTGCACTGTAAAAAGTCAAGACAGCAAGATGAGATATTGTTGCATAGATATGCTACCAAAATCCACCATACATTGATAAACTAACTGGTGCTACTAAAATATAGTATGTGGTAACTATAGTTATCTATCTAAAAATGTCAAATTTCGTATTTATAAATCACACATTGACATTTTATAATATAAACAGAAGCAATACAAACTAATTTGTATTACAAACACGGGCAAGTTTTCACTTTCGGCGATAACTATATCACACACATAAAAATCATTTATATATGATAGACAATATCTCAAATCTGAAATAAAAGACAATTGTCACTTATCCTTCAAATACACAATTGACAGCATTCAGCCTAAAAATTTTGGCATTTTTTTTTCCAGTTGATCGGGACTTGTAGACAAAAGTATTACTAATTTAATCCCTAAAATATCACTCACCCTTCAATTTAGGATGTGTTTGGTATGCTATAAAATAAGGAATTGGACATGACAACTCCATATGTACTTTGTTTGACTTTAAAATTGTTCTTCGAACTAGACAAATTGGGGGACAAGAGAGACTATAATTTTTGTCCCTCACTAAACTACAAGACAACTTTTTGTCCTTAGTGCAAGTTGTTCACACACACAATTGATGGCGTCAAGCCTAACAATATTAACATTTTTGTCGGTTGATACGAGACTTGTGGACAAAAGTATCACTAATTTAGTCCCTAAAATATCACCCACTCTTCGATTAAGGATATGTTTGATACGCTAACAAAATAAGGAAGGACAAAAACAACCTTTTGTACACCAAACATCATACAACACAAAAACTTGTTTAATGCCTTAAAGTTTGTTTAGTTCCTGCTATTAAGATCATAAGGACTAACAAGACCAACATGTAAATATATCATAAATATATCACTAAAACTAATGGAATTAAACAAAAGAGCCTATGATTGCTTAGTTAGATAAGGTAATTTACATGCAAATACATAATTGAAATATACGAATGTGAATTAAAAGTATAAAAAAAATAAAATAAAATGGAACATACGAATTAGCGATGTGGTAGAGAAGAGCAGAGCATCAGTAGCAAAAGACTCGATGTTGATGTCAGTTATGTGGCCGCAGCTGTAATCAACTGCGCGGTAGCATAGAGTTTCTAACTCCCATTTAGTGTTAGGGTCACCTGAATTGGGCATGTTGATAATGCGATAGAGAGAAGGGTCCTTCGAGATTTCGCGCCATGTGGTGCAAACATTGTGAGGGCGAATGAGAATATCGATTGTGTCAAGCTTTCGGAAAATGGATAACACTGCATCTCGTGGAAGATCTAGCCAGTTTCGTTCTCCAGAATCAGTTACAGGTTTCGAATTCGATGAGGAAGCAGCAGAAGAAAAAGATGGTGGTAGTAAGGATTCCATTGAATTGAAGAAAGAATTAGGGCATGAGAATTTAAAGATGGAGGAGTTATAACGCAAAGAACATTGCTTTTTAAGCCCCTTAAAATCTCCAAAGGCCCCCTAAAATATCGAATTTGCCCTTTTATACAACATATGGTAGATATATACCGAACCAGTTAGGAAGATAACTACGGGATACTCAATTACATGATCCGGTAGATATAATCCGAATTCGTTAGAGATATAACTTCAAAACGGCATGTTACAGAAATTGCGGTGTTTTGCCGCAGTTATTAATAAAACACGACATTTATATAAGACAAAACACAATTTTGGTTCTCTTATTTCCTCTTTTGCACTCCACTTAAATTTTATTCTAAACTTTGCAATTTTCCATAAGAATCATACCAACAAACCGTGTTAACTTCACTCAGTTGCAATCAATGTATATCATATTTCTTCCTATCACATTGAAAGTCTACATAATTTTCATTCTTTTGACATGAACACATGAGTAATGGAAATTGCTTGCTTTGAGTGCGTGGGATTAATTTTGAAAGCAATTTATAGAGCTTCTTATTTAAGGTCTAGACCAAATACAAATAAGATTAATATTGTACACGTGAAGCATCAAGTAGTTTAGAAACTGAGTATCAAATACAGAACAACTGTAGCTATAATATTGTTCATCAATAGTTATATAACTAGAAATTGAGACTAAAAAATTAGGTGGAGATTTTACCTTAACTTTGGAGATAACCCTAAAGAAACTCTTACGAGAACAAATTTTAGGAACAAGATTCAGCTATGGGTTGATTCGGAGAAATCATTTGATGCGTACAGAAGGAATATAAAATTGAGTGAAAATCGGTCTAGAGAAGGAATAGGTCGATTTTGAACTCACAGAAAGGAAGGAGAAATGAGACAATGAACTTATAAAAACAAATCCTGCACATACATACAGTACATATCTGGTAGATACATACATAACTCTTGAATTAAGGGCAAATTGGAAAATTCAGGGACATAAAAGATTTTGGGGGGCTTATAAAGAAACACCCTCAATTGATTTGTGTGATTTATATTATTCTTTTTGTCTTTAAAAACGGCCTATGTGCTAAGTGCCATATAAACTCATAACCATGACGACAAGGATCAAAAGTGTTGCAAAAACTTTAAGGATTAAAGATTGTTTTTTTTTCCTTTTCATTTTCATAAGTTCTCTCCATTGAAGGTAGCTCTAGTTAAGGTGTGTCGGTGACGGTGCAAAATGTATGTATCTCTTTTAGTTGATATTCAAATCTTAACTGCTATATTGTGAGAGTCTAATATCTTTTATTAAACCCAATCTCATTTTTAAATCGAAGAAATTATCTATAGAAACTTAAAGGTCTCTAACACAATTCAATTATATCTTTTAAACCATAATAAATTTATAGGAGAGAAAGAGAACCAAATTGCTAAGGTTTCCTTATTCGTAAGACAAGTTTTCAATTAATGACGTTTCCTTAATTCAACCCTTAATTATTTCTGACTTCTATTTTACGGTGATATCAGCAAGGAATTGAGACGCAGTAGCCGCGAACCTAAGGAAGGTTATAAATAATGTCGTGAATGAGTTTGATAATACGACATCAGTTGTATTCTGTTTACTAGATCAACTTCAACTGTCACAATGTTCTTTATTTGTATCAATCCTTTGAAATATTTGAAAGCGTCGTAACTTGAGATTGTGGCAACAAGTCAATGAAACGACAACATAAGTCCTTGAGCGAGCCGTCTATATGTTAGAAGATTGGAAACTTGCCCAGGAATTTTGACACCCGCAGGTACACAAGCACCAAATATGCCACCAGGGCCTAGTACTATTAAAAGGTTCAATGGCAGAGATCCGTCCCAGGTAGACAAAAAGGTAATGTAGATGTTTCCTTCTCAACGTCCCATAATAAGATTGGTATTGGTATGTGTATTCGAGATGCCGACGGGGGTTACATGCTTGCTAAAACAACATGGTTTGAAACTCTGTTTGGTGAAGGTTTGCGAAGCTTTAGGACTCTGTGAAGCACTGCAGTGGGTGTCTGAGTTAGGATTGGATAGCATGAATTTCTCTTTGGATTCGAAACTTGTCGTGGATGGTATGAATAGTACTAATAGTAGTAACACTGATTTTGAAAGTGTTATTAGTCATTGTCGACAACTACTTAGTACTCAATTTACTAACTCTAGGGTATAGTTTAGCCGGAGGCAAGCAAATAGGGTGACTCGTGAATTAACGCATAATTATTTATTGATGTACCGCCTTGTATTCATGACTTATTATCTAATGATATGAGATGAACTTTCTCGCGAGGAAATATTAATAATAATAACAATATTCTATCTATATTATATATAAAGAGAATAATTTGTTTTGGGTTGGCTTTTTCTTCTTTTTAATTAAACCTTTAAATTAATTTGATTATAAGAATGTTATTTTGTTGGTGTCATTTAAAAAGATAAGAATTTATATTATATTTTGTTTGAAAGATATTATATTTATTATATTGTTGATATCATTGAAAAAATAAGTATAGTTTGTTACAATATGAAAGTGCAAAATATCTATTATCCATACCTATAACTCTAATCAACATGAAATAAATAAAAGTAAGATTTTATTACTATACCTTGCAAGAGAAGATTTTTAAAAAAAGTAACAAATCACCCGTAAAAAAAACAAATCTTATCTGAGTTAAAAAGAAAACAAATCTTCTGTTTTTTTTACGAAACAAATCTTAGTCTCAAAAAATCAAACGATTTTTATCACTATAAATATAGGTCTAAACACACACAGCACAACACAACATAAAGGTCTAAAGTATTGATCAGAGTAGGGTAGGGAAGAAAAATACTTTTGTTAATTGAGTTAAATTGTTCTTGTCATATGTCAAAAACTGAGATGATTGAGATGATGAATCCTTGTGTGTGGCTTCAAACATGTGATGGTTCAATCCAACAAGTGGAACAAGAGATTGCAATGTTTTGTCCTTTTATATGTCAAGAGTTAATATTACTTTCTCAACAAGGATCTTCCAAGACTTCTCCAATATGTCTTCCTCAACAAGTCACTCCTGCAATCTTAACCTTAATTCTTGATTATTGTCGATTTCATCACGTAAAAGGCCGCTCAAACAAAGAACGAAAGTCTTATGATGAGAAATTCATCAGGATAGACGCCCCTAGGTTATGTGAGTTGACGTCTGCTGCAAAATACCTTCAGTTAAATCCATTGTATGATCTCACATGTCATGCAATAGCTCGAATAATCGAAGGAAGGTCATCGGAGGAGATACGCGACATATTTCATTTGCCCGATGATCTTATGGAGGAAGAGAAGTTGGAGCAGATGTTAAACATAACTTGCGATCCAAGAATCAGGCTTTTGAACCGCTTGTATGCAAAGAAGAGAAAACAACTTACAGAGCTCAAAAGGGTAACAGAGAATGTTGAAGTTGAAGACGAAGATGTAGTGGATGAACGTTCAGTTGATGAGCTATTGTCTTTTATTAATGGATGGAATGATGGAGAAACCAAGAGGAAGAAAACATGCAAGAATAAGAACAAAAGAAAGAAAGAAGACCAACAGAAGAATTCTTCATTGAAGGAAGAAGATGATCATGTGTTTGAGTTAGATGATGAGATTGATCAGGCCTTACAGGAAAAAATTGACTGGGAAGTCGAAGAATTTGCACGCAGATTAAATTGTTCTTGGGAAGAGAGAAAACAAGAAATTCTTAGGGATGCTGGCAATCACAGGGAAATTATTGCAAAGTTATTTTTAATTTGTTTAGTTTTAGATAGATTTTAATGAGTAACCTTATGGACAAAACTCTTCTCAATATTAGCAAATCTTGTTCAGGATTAGAAATCTGATATGAAAAATAAATTGTGTTTTACGGATTATAATTATCATGCTAATGCTATATTGTGTTGAACACGGTGCATGATTTCAAATATTAGAATCACGTAAATCTTTTAGAAAGTTCCACTTCTTTGAGTGCTTGAGCTATCTACTCAATCGATAATCTCATTTTATGCCGATCGCTATTTCCTTTTGATTGTGAAGTCAGTGTGTTACTATTTGGTTTCTCAATGTTAAAACTACTCAAATTTTTGAAGTTCTCTAGATGTAATTTGAAAATTCATAATTAGTAATCACTTTGTTTCTGATCATTGTTATGTTAATTTCTCTAAGGACCAGATTGATGAAATCATGAAACTGCTTTAAATTTAGGGTTTCCTTTCAATCGTATATATGCTGGCATTCATGATAACATATAGTTATAGATTGAAGGTATCAGAAGCGGTTATTAGAAACAGGCAAAATTGGGAAAAATATCACTCAGTTCGACATTGTTCCTACATTTCCAACCTACGCACAAAACATTGAATATATCCAATAATAAGATTATTCAATTTAGGTATCCAACTTCTGTTTCAAGTGTCAAGAAGAGTGTCAAAAATAGAGTTCAAGAGGCATGCCAAAGTAGATGAACAATGATTAAGGAACAGACCTACGCCATGCACATCATGATGTAGACAATGCTTTTCCTTTCTTCTTGTGCGATGTACAGCTCTACATGCGCAATCGCACATGTGGCAGTAGTTAGTCCATCTGATTTTATTCATTCCTTGTCTGTTTCTCATCCCATAATGTCCGTAGTAACTATACCTCAAGAGGTCACTGACACATCTTAAAAAAAAACAGATTACAACCACATAGATGTCTGGATTGGGTGAATTTGAGCAGGTTTCAAGACCTTCAACACACTTCTCTTTTTTCATGATCGTTTATCCAATTCATTACAAAACTCAACTCTATGTTTTTTCCTTCTGAAGAAGCCAGATCAATTTGGTTCCTTTTTCTTATGCAACTTTGAATGACTGCAAATAAGTTAAGTAGACAGATAGAGGCTGAAAAATGACCAGCTGAAAAAATTGTACTTTTTTCTGAGGCAATTAAAAGTTTTAGGACTTGAATATTAATCTCTAATATGAGTATATATAGAGAAAACTGTGAATGGAAAGCTTGTGTATAGGAAGCTGATAGAAATGTAGAACTGATTTAAACCGAGAGTGCATTTACTCTAAACTCAACTCATATACCCTTGGTTAAATTTGGTTGAGCTACAATATCTTCCCCTATTTCTACAATCTGAGGTGAAGGGATGGTTACATTAAAATCGACTTATGAGACGCGCATAGAAAGCCTCTGGTGATCCGTCCGCTTAAACACTGTATAGTAGAGATTAGAGAAGATCAAAAGCTTATTCAGTTTATAACAGACAAACATGAATAGCTTAAACACTATTTTGTTATTTTCTTCGTATTTTTCAATATGAACTTAGTGTGCGTGGATTAATTGTAAATGCAAAGGAAATTATTATTAAACAACCGTTTCTGATACCGATTCAATTTATAACTATATGTTATCGCGAATGGCAGCATATACAAGATTTATACAAGATTCAAAGGACACCCTAAATTTAGAGATTAACATAATAGTGATCAGCATATACAATGATCATCAGGTGAATGAAATATGTCGCGTATCTCCTGAGATAATTTTCCTTCAATTATTCGAGCTATTGCATGAAATGTGAGATCATACAATGGATTTAACTGAAGGTATTTTGCAGCAGACGTCACCTCACATAGCCTAGCGGCGTCTATTTCTCATCATACGACTTCCTTTCTTTGTTTGAGCGGCCTTTTCGTGATGAAATCGGCAATAATCAAGAATTAAGGTTAACATTGCTGGAGTGACTTGTTGATAAAGACATATTGGAGAAGTCTTGGAAAGTAATATTAATTCTTGACATATAAAAAGGAAAAATATTGCAATCTCTTGTTCCACTCGTTGGATTGAACCATCACAGGTTTAAAGCCACACACAAGAATTCATCATCTCAGTTTTTGACATCTGAGAAGAACAATTTGACTCAATGAACAAAAATATTAGATATAAGACTTCCTACCTGGTTATGCAAACCATATTCTCTCTTTTCAATACTTCAGAGTTTAGACTTAAGTCGTTTGATTTTTTAAGAATTTTTATCATTATGTTGCATGATTCATTGAAAATATTTATTTGTCATTGTTTTGAAAGCCTCATATCATGATCACAATTGAATTTGATCCAAGCTTTGTCCCTTAACTAGTCTTAAAAAAAGACAAAACAAACATATTCCCAAACACTTGGGAACTCAACAGCGGAATAGCGGCAAAATCATTCAAGGAGGATTGGACCAAACAATATAGAGAATAAAGAGACTAGAGTTTCAATAGACCTTTGACTTATAAAAAAAAGAGTTACTATGAAACATACAGTAAAAAGCAAATAATATGATACATAGCATTGTTATCCTAATTGCCTGCCCCTAAAATATCCTTCTTAAAAAGTGAGATATTTGGAAGTTGAACCAATTC
>Ga0315913_1010356_pt1 | contig 10762 bp, 3 predicted proteins | sample MpolsnodulesMG_FD_207736 | JGI IMG/M metagenome (GOLD analysis project Ga0315913, IMG submission 207736) | Medicago polymorpha root nodule microbial communities from Los Angeles, California, United States - small nodules | ecosystem: Host-associated > Plants > Roots > Nodule | place: USA... | reverse complement strand
AAAACAAAAAAAAAGAGGGGAGGGGGAAGGGATATGGGTAATGGGTGAAATTGAACTATTGTGTACTATTGATCTTTCTGGGAAAGAAGACTCACCCTTATTTTATTATTATTCGTTTTTTTCTCAAATTGATCTCTATAACTAATGACCTTACTGTCATTTACTTTTGATTACTTGGCCTCTAATTTTACTCAAACCCTTCACTATCACTCCATCATATTAGTTGGGAACATGATAAGTCCACCTTGTACTTTTCCTCATAAGACATTTGATCATGCTTGAATCATGAATGATAAATCACTTACTTGGGGTGTATCTTCCTATGTCCTTGTAATGGTTAGATGATACATCATCAATCACTTGGGGATTACTTAGAATGATACCAATACCTTGGGGGTATTTTTCCTCCTAGTATATGAGATTATGATTAGAATGATACCCATCACTTACGAGTATTTTCCTCGGTCATTGTAGTTGTTAGATGGTACATCAATCACTTAGAGTGTTTAGACTGCACTACACCTCAAGCTCATAGGGTAGTTAGGCAATTCAATTCCTCAAACTCTAAACTTCAACCAACAACTAAAAAGTTATATATTCCATTCACCTTTAAGGATTAAAGGTATTGGTTTATTGGTATACACAGGGATTATATCATATGCATAAATGGTGATTACATCATACGTACAACATTAAACATATCAATCTCAGAGAACATGGTCAAAATAATAGGCATAAGGCAAGATCAGCTCTCAAAATCCCATACAACCGTGTAAGTAATATCACGAACAGTACACATAGCACAGTTCATATTATAGTTAAAAATATTCATAATAAAAATGGTGGACGTATAAATCAAAACCCGAATCAAAGTACCAATAAAAAATTGGTCCAAGTGGTAAGGGGATTGAGCTCTTAAGCATGTGATCAGAGATTCGACTTTTACCTCATGCGTATGGAAAACATTTGGTTGGGAGGAGAGAACCCACATTGTCTGTCCCACAAGTTCTCTGACGGAGATTAGTCACTCTTAAGCGGCAGGGAAAACTTTGTACCAATATCATGGTAACAAAAAAAACTCATGAAAGTATCCAACCTTGAAGCTTCTTCCTCTTTGTTTGTCGTCTAACTAATGAGATTAATTTGTATGTGCGGTTGTAGAACTTATTTTACATACATTAAATTGTATCATAATGTCTTTCTATTATGTTTTTTTTTAAGTATCTCTAAAAATATTTTCATGACGGTATGATTAAATTCATGGATAAAAAAGTTTTTTCGTGACGATGATGTAAATTTAATCCTTAATCTTATCTGTTTGATATTTTAAAAATAACTTGGATTAAACCTTACTCGACTTTACAACATCGATTTATAAGATAAGAAATATCATTTTTGCTATAAATTGTTAATAATTGCTTTTTAGGCCCCATGTTCCTTTGCCAGCTTCTGACAGTGTATTTTTTACTCTTTCTTTTTAATAGCTTATCGGAAACTATTTTTCGATAAAATATTTTGCCTGTTTTGAGTAATAATACAAGAGCTAATAAAAGCAACCATTAAAACCGTTTCAATTCAATCGAATTCAATTTGCCATGGGTTGCGTTTTTAATTTATCTTATACAAATATTAAATTTGTCGGTCATAATCAAGATCAGGAGTAACCATCACAAAAATAAACATAAATAACAATGCAAAAGCTTTAAAGAGATTATATTTGGTGTCATCATCTGGCTCTTGTATTGGCGCCGGTGCTGGCCCTAGCAATGGAGAATTTGGAGTATAACTTGGTAGTGCCTTTGAACTTTCACTTTTTGGAGCCCTCTAAAGCATTTGGTTTAGCAGCATCAATTACAATATCACATAACAAACATGAATTCAGACTAACTACAGATAGAATACAACAATTCATTATTTCTTAGGCTCTGTTTGAAATGATGGAACACAACGGAGCGGAGCAAAAATGAACATAACGGAATGGAATAGTCCCTTCCATTGTTTGGATATTTTATGGTAGAGTAGAAAAAATTTGCCGTACGATTATTTGGATTGTCGATGGAATGGAATGAATTATAACTTTCTACTTCAATTTAACCCTTCTTAAAAAATACCATTATATAAAATTAAAGCATATATCTTCCATTAAAATAATTACAAAATATATAATTATAATATAATATCAACAAAATATAATATTTTTTGGTTACTAACATAATATAATATGATATGATGAAACAGAAAAAAAACAAATGAACAATGATTATTAATTATATTATTAAGAAAAATGATTATTAATTATTAATAATAGGTGTTAAAATCAAGAGTGACACGATACGATGGACATGTCCAAAACTAAATCCTATTGGATTATGGTCTAAATCGAGAGTTCCTCACCTCCTAGTTCAGATTTTGTGCAGCAGACCACTCTGATTGTCACTCACGTCCCCTTAAGGACAACTATCTAACTAAAGGACTATGAGTTAAATCATACTTATCCATTATATATACCCTTTGCTCAACCCTTGGGGTCAGGTATGATACTTTCTTACCCATGATACAACCACATATTTTCTTGAACTTTTTATTGATTTGGGCGTCGGAGAACATGTAGGTACACCGAGACCATGGGAGAAGGACTTGCAGCAAACGAACTAAAGCTCAACTGCTCTTCACAATGGATCTCAGCCAATCAATCATCTCCTAAAGTCGAAATGGATCAACTAATACTAAGTTAATATCGGCTAACTTTTTTTCCACAAGTAGACTATCTCTTAAATAGGTGACTCTAGGAATCAAACTCAGGTTCCTTTCCCCTAGTGGAGAGTCGCACTGTCAACTTTTTCAACACTATGTTTACATTGACCTCCCCTGAGGTTTAATCAAATGTCACACACCTCCCCTCTAGTTTTTTCATAGACAACAACCTCCCCTCAAATTAACTCCGTTAACAATCTGTTATGTTCAAGAAGAAAACAAAAAAAGAAAGATCAATTGTCGCCCTGAGGTTTCATCTTTCATATGTATACTTATTTTGACATCCAGTACACAATCAAACTGAGTTTACTGAGAGACTAACAGTAACAACTCATGAGGTGATAAATTTTAGTTCAGGTATTCACCGAAACGGTACCTTTTGGCCAAGACAATAGCTATTCAGTGCAAAATTGTAGCAAAATGGTATCAAGAACATGAAAAGCATTATATGATACTCATAGTAAATTTGAAGCTTATATATTGGCTTGAGAATCGTGAAAATTCATATGGTTAATTATTTTATGTTTTTGTGAATTAGACTGGTAGATTAGAGAAAATATATTTTTATGCCAAATTCATTTTTCCTAATACAAAAATTAAGAATACAACGCATCAGCAATTTGGTTTCTTTTTTGTTTCTGAATCAATTCGGTTGTTTAAGGAGAATGCAATAGAAATTAAACAACAGCAATTTGATTTCTTTTTTGTTTTTGAATCAATTCGATTGTTTCAGGAGAATGCAACAGAAACATGAAATGGGGATGTAGGGCATAGGCGGTGTGTTTGGATGACAGTAACAAATGGTGTTAATCAAGAGGGGGGATCAGTGTCATTAAGTTAAATAATAAGGGAGGTTAGTGATCAAATTAAAAATAGAGGGGAGGTTTGTGACATTTGACTAAACTTCACGGGAAGTCAATGTAATTTTCCCTAAATAATATACCTGACCCTACAATTTCAAGGATAAATTGGTAATTTAATCATAGATTCCAAGGCTGCCCCTAAATATTAATGTTAAATAACCCAACCTAGCACTCAAGGATTCCGTATGTTATTGTCCTCCAACAACACTAATATGTGGTGGTGAATTCCTATATTCTGGATTGGATTCCATATATCTCCAACGTGTCTGCTGACTTGTATGAATTGTATTTCCTATCTGGCCAGACAATATAGCATTCCACATCTCAAACTCACACCCTAACCAAAAAACCACACTTCTCTTGTGGCTTTTCTTGTGCCAAATTATGTCTCACACTTTCCCTTGTCTTTATATAAGAGCATTGAGTCTCTTCCTTAACAATCATACATTCATATCTACTAGCCCCCAATTTAGGAGTTATAAATCAGATTTTGGTCTTTTTACAAATATGCCATCAATTTCCAATGTTGTTGCTCCATGGTGCAAGAAGCATGGAAATGACCATGATGGTTGTGTAGTTTGGTATGACTATCCTCCTACAGTTTGCGACGAAGGAGACGACGATGACGATGGTGGCTATGATTATGCTCCTGCAGCATAACCAGTTGGTTGATTTTGGTTACTACTTCTACAGCTCAACTAGTGTTAATTACTACCTAACTAGTTAATGAAGATCTTCTTTTTGTTTGCAACAATTAGTGCTAATTGAAAAAACATTAGGAATATATATCTGCTCTACTCTACCTATATTACTGCTCATCATATGATCCTTTAACGGATGATCTATATGTTAAGCAACTTTTTGTTATGCAAGATGAAAGATAACTACGAGTGCATGCTTATGACAAATGAAGTTTGTTGATTAATTAATTCGCTTAATTGCAGTTTTCGCCTCCGAAGTATCACAATCTTGTGATTTTGGTCCCCTATAAAAAAACAATAACAAATTAGCCCCACAAGTTTACTCCATTTTGCACTTTTAGCCCCCTTGACCAATTTTGACTAGGTCAATGCATACGTGGCACATAAATCCCTTTATTTATTAGACTTAATTGCATTTTTGGTCTCCTAAGAGCATCTACGATGCTAAAACTGAAATTGAGTTCTTCATTCCATTTTTGTGGATCCAATAATGCCACATGAGATTTAAGGACAATTTCACATTTTTACTCTACCGGTATAAATCAACATAAAATTCTTTTTTTACTTTTAAGTGGGTCCCGTCTCCACTTTGTCTCTTCTCCACTTTCATGAAATGTGTGTAACGTAAAGCAACTTTCTCATGTAGATAGAACCGTTCTTGCTGCAGAACCGTTCTACACAGTGGCAGCCACGTAAGAGATGTTCAATGCTTAGAACAAAATCAATGTTGTTCTTGTATTTTAAGAGCCAAGCGCTAAAGTTGCTCTAAGTATTACAATCTTGTGATTTTGCCCCGCTAAAAAAATAGAAAGGCACACGTGGCACTTCACTTTAAGTGATGTGGGTGCTACGTATTCATTGACTTGATCAAAATTGGTGTGAAAGATCAAAAGTGCAAAATGGGGTAAACATAGGGGATCGATTTGTTATTGTTTTTTATACGGAGCCAAAATCACAAGATTGTGATACTTAAGGAGGCAAAACTGCAATTAAGCCTAATTAATTTCATGTCACTGATCTATTGTCTTAATAACGAATAGATATTGCATAAAAATGTTACAAATAGATATGTCATCAATTAAATTAGTAACATTATTTACGATCAATGATTTACTTTGAAGAAAGTCAATATAAAGAATAGAGTAAATTATAATCCCCTCCCCTCAAACATGCTTGAATTAGACTCCCCTCCCCTTTTATGTTAAAATATACACTCATCTCCCTTGAAAAGTAAAATCTACACTCCCCTCCCCCTATAAGATCATTGAATTACAACCATCCCCCTTAATAATTAAATAGGCACTACACTTTAATCTATTTTAACATAAATAATTTTTTTTATAATATATAATAATTTTGAACCAACATTTAAGAAAAATAAATTCATTTTTTTATAATTTAAATGTCAATGATAATTAAATTTAAATATTTTTCTATTAATTTTATAATTTAGAGTATAAATTATTAACTTTTAAATAAGCATTCTTTATTGTCTTTGGTAATTTTCCACATATTTTAATTTTATTTTGGGTTGTTTTCTATTTTATAATAGGGTTTAAAACTATATGTTAATGAAAATGGGAATAAAAAATAGCGAAAAATATGTATTCAAATTTTGATTATATTAAAATAGATCCGCAATACTATTTTTTTCGAAGTGTATTAAATTATTATTTTTTTGTTAGACTATTAGAAATAAAAAAAAAATATTGAGGGAGTAAAGTGTAGATTTTAACATAAGAGGTGAGGGGAATGTAATTCAAGCTTCTCTTAGGGGAGGGGAGTTAAATATTTTATAATATGTTTTGAATAATAAAGGAGATGAGTGTATATTTTAACATAAGAGTGGAGGGGAGTGTAATGCATGTATCTTTGAGGGGAGTGAAGTGTAATTTACTCTAAAGAATAACATCAATTACCGAGGGAGTAGGTGATCGGAGAGTCCAGTGAAATCTAAGCCATTTAATTTTTTTCATTGCAGGCATTTATAATTATTAAAAGGTAATTAAAGGTTCAGATCTACACTACAGATCATCCAATAAAATTCTCACCGGAGAGAATCCAAGTCCTATTACCGACCGCAAAACTTTTGAAAACATGTAAAAAACTGTAAAAATGACATAATTATTGACGAGATTATACTTATTAGTTAAGCTAAAGTAAGTAAAGTCTAACTATTAATTGTTGTAAAAACAGATACAACTGGAATATTATTCGAACAATCTGACCTTAGCTGAAACACAAATGTGAACATGACAAATTTTATTTATATAATATCCCCCGTATATCAACTTCACATCTAGCACATATAAATCATATTTCATTACAATGATCAATGTTGAACAAATGAATGAGAATTGATTGAAGGTTATATATATATAAGGTGTAGTAGTAGTAGTATTGTATGGTTTGATAATTAATTTCACTTGGCCATCATAACCTTAACAAACTCATCATAATTAATTTGACCATCACCATCAACATCAGCCTCTCGAATCATTTCATCAACTTCTTCATCAGTCAGCTTCTCACCAAGGTTGGTCATTACATGACGAAGTTCAGCAGCAGAAATGAATCCATTCTGATCCTTGTCGAATACTCTAAATGCCTCTTTCAGCTCTTCCTCTGAATCTGTGTCTTTCATTTTCCTTGCCATAAGGTTTAGAAATTCAGGGAAATCGATTGTGCCGTTACCGTCGGCATCTACTTCGTTTATCATGTCTTGTAGCTCTGCCTCTGTTGGATTCTGGCCTAATGACCTCATCACGGTTCCAAGCTCCTTTGTTGTGATGGAACCTTCAGAATCATATAATGTTATGCAATTGTGATAACTTAAGAATTAGGGACACGACGAGGAACACTGGACATGATACTAACATGTTAACATCAATAATAATCTGATAAAAATAAATAGAATAATTAAATGTAATGTGTCAAACACAGGCCATACATCTTCAATTTGAAGTGTTGATCCGTGCTACATAGATAATAAAGAAACCATTTTTTTTTGTAATATACAAATCTTGATCCAATCGCAATGCTAGTGCAACCATAATTTCAAAAACTATAATTGGAGTGTCTTACTATAATTGTAGCTCCATTCATGGGCAATTTTTTACAACATGTAACTATTAAAAAAGACATCTAATTTTTTTGCGGAGTGATATTTGTACAACTAATAATAGATAACTTAGGTGACAACCACTTTTCTCCTCTTGTGATTGGACAAAAACAATGGAGAGAGAAAGAAGAATAGAGAGAATAAAAACACATGTAAGTATGAGGGAGATGGTTGTTTCAAGAGTTGTTAAAAAGTGGTTGTACAAATATCATTTCTCAATTTTTTTTGTGAGGAAGAAAAAAAAAAGACATCGAATTGTGTTTAAAATGAACTACATTCACATTTTTTTTATAGAATTTTTAGATTTTTCTTCGAATATAAAACTTTTGCTTGGAATATAATCATAATTAGCATTAGCAAGACATGAAATTCTTTTCATTGCAAGCATTTTATTATATTTGAAATAATTTTACAATGTGAAACAAAAAAAAAAGAACATTGTATAAACAGAGTATATTGCTTCCTTTAAACTTTTCTTTTGAGACAAGAATATAACTCAATTGTTCAATTTTCTCTCTGTTTTATTGTGATGACTTGAAAAAAAAGAGCTTAAAAGACTCGTCCGCATTGACGTACATACTCTGACATAGAAACCGGTCACAAGTCACGATATTGACACGGACACGTTGACATCGATATTAATCTGAAAAAAATGATATCTACTAATGTAATCATATATGTTGGTAACGTGTCGATGTCAAATATGATACCTATCTGATATTGAAAATTGTCTAATCGGATAAGTATCTTTGTTTCATTGTCACAAAACAATGACATCAATCAACTATAATTTAAAACAAAAGATATTATGGGAGGGAAAAAAATAATATGATCATGATAATATGCAATAAAAGAGGGAGGAAAAATGAACGCAAAAAAAGAAAGATTATATATTAAAACATACCATCACCATCTTTATCAAACAAGCTAAATGCTTCTTTAAATTCAGAGATCTGATCATCTGTGAGTTGATCTGCCATTTGATATATTGCTCTTTCTTTGAAAATGGAATAGTTTTTTATGCTTTTCTGAAAAAGAAGAAGAAGGAGGAGAGAAAGAGAGAGAGGGAGAAACAAGAAACTCAAACTAACAATCTTGTTCCGACAAAACCTCTCCTTCTTGTATCTATGCCATCAACACAAACTCCACTATTTTTTCTTTACCATAAATAACATATATTGACTTGTTTCATCTTTCACCTAATTTGTCCCTATTATTTGGATGACCTGATTGATTTTTTTATTTTTTTTTGTTATAAGAATTTTAAAATTTTAAGTAATTCAAATTGTTCAATTAATTTGTTTTCATTTTTAAATATTTTCGTTTGCAAATAGTAATAGAAAATTTCATTGTTATCATCTATGGGGAACTTTTATGAAATTTAATTTTTTGCGCCAATTATGAAAAATGAAAAATAGGGGTCAAATTGCAAAGCTCAAAAATTTTGAGGGGCCAATTTATAATTTTTGAAAAATTTGAGGGATCAATTTGTAATTTAAAAATATAGGGGTCAATTTGTACTTTTGAGAAAATTTATTGGGGTCATTTTGAAAATGTGAAGAGTAAAATGCAAACTTTGAAAGAAATATAAGAATGAAGAAATTTGAAATTTCTAACTTTTAGATGTCATTTGAAATTCTTTAAAACTTAAACAAAATACGTCATAAATTTTTATAATTTTGAAAATTCTTCAAACTATCACCCAAACAATGAAGTTTACGTAAAAGGATTTGAATTACCTCAAAACATTTTATTAACTCAAAACATTCCTCCATCCAAACACACTCTAAAGTCTTCTCACAAGTATTGAACTCGCCAAGTTACCATTAAGCCCTTATAATATGTGAGGAGTTTGGCATATTGAAAATGTTATTTACCTTTGTCTAAGGTGTTGCCTCCACTAATAAATACATATTTAACAAATTCACTTGGTTGCTTTAACGGTGATGACTTATGACCTTTGAGTGTTCTCCTCTCAAGATTTAGGGTTCGATTCTCCCGAGTGTCAATTTCTTCGGTGAATTAGTCTGCCTTATTAAAAAAAACATTTGTTTAACAACCTAATAACACGAAACCCACCATATTTTGGATACACTTGACATCATTTTAAAATTTGGGTTGAAACTAACTCAACCTTACAAAATTGACTTGTAAGGTGATGATTGTCCCCACTTATAAACATTTATTCAAACTATGTCTCTCTCAATGTGGGGCACTTAACACATAATTTTAATCTACATTTCGAAGTAAGGTAAGTAAAGTTTGACTAAATATTTGGATGTGTTGAGATTTTGAACTCCAATTTGGCAACAAAAATATCACACTATAATTTGTCAAAAAATAAAATAAAATATCACACTATAAATTCAAAGAAGATTAAATAAAAAGAGAGATAGTTTCATTTTGAGTTTAATCCATATGCACCAGCATAAAAATGTTATACATGCTAATCAAAATCTTCATACATGTTACCAAAGAGCATTTGGATCAGATGGAAACATATATATTCTAGTTTAACTAAATGTATTCCGTTCAAATCAAACCTTTAAAATGCAGCAATGTTAAATTTCTTGAAGGAGATTAGGTTATGCAGTTGTGCTTAGAGGATACCTAAGTAATTAACCCCACGAAGTGAACAATCTTTGCAGGCTACATATCTCATCAAAAGGTAGCTCACATTGCTCAGTTACCTTGGCTTCAACATTGACACACCACCTTTCATATACCTTGGCATTCTACTTTTTAAGGCAAGCCAAAAGTAAGACACCTTCGACCAATTGCACATAAGGTTAAAGTAAAACTCTCAGTTAGAAGGCATCATTATTGTCAATTTCAGAGAGAGTTGCTAGTAAAAATTGTAAGGTAGTAATGGACCTTTTCATTGAATGTTATTTGGTGTTTAACACTCATCCTCCTCCACTTTTATGGCATTGGATTAACATTAATTCAATATGTTTGTGGGTTATTGTTTGGTTGGGAATGGTTGAATGTGTCTTGGAGCGGGGGATGATTGTGTGAATGTTTGATTTACACTAGTTTTTTTTCCAAACTGCTATTATATTTAACACTGCTGCCTTCGGCTTCTTTACTTTCATGTTGTGAAGTCTTAATATTAAAGTTTCATCACGTCAGTCCAAGTAATATCAGTTAATGTTTTTTCAACTTATTTTCATCTAGCTTGTTGCATATCACAACCTTTAAGATTATGAAGTTTTGAATTTTTTTAGTACCTTGCTATATAGTTTGGTTTTAAATTTATAAATCTGCATAATGCACTGATGGGGTATGTAATCTATCTAGTGATTTTTGTGATTTAACCCATT
>Ga0315913_1010347_pt1 | contig 10767 bp, 6 predicted proteins | sample MpolsnodulesMG_FD_207736 | JGI IMG/M metagenome (GOLD analysis project Ga0315913, IMG submission 207736) | Medicago polymorpha root nodule microbial communities from Los Angeles, California, United States - small nodules | ecosystem: Host-associated > Plants > Roots > Nodule | place: USA... | reverse complement strand
AAACAGAACAAATTGAAATTGAAAAGTGAAAACTGAATTTTTTATGGTTTCCATCAAATTGGTTCTTGTCCTTAAAAAAAATTAAATTGGTCCTTGTACACGTGGCTTCCTTGTTGACACGTGTACATTTGGACGGAGGGACCAATTTGATGTACCTCTAATAAATTTAAATATTATTTTAATATTTCGTTAAATTGGAGGACGAATTTGACGATTAGTACAATTTCAGGGACGAAGTTGATGATTAAGTGATTATCTATGTGCAGAGGATTATTTGCAGCAAAAGGATCAAAACACAAACATTTTGTTCTTGTCCGTAAAAGCATTGAAGAAGTGAGCTTCAACTCAATTCAATTCAATTGATATAAAACAAAACAATAAAAAATGTGTGCTTTGAGAGTGTTGAACAGATTATCGAATACAACCTCCTACTTCAAAACTTCGAAACCCTCTCATCAGCACCATACCCATAGGACACTTATCTTGGACTCTTCCGCTTCTCAATTTGTCAAGCTTCACAATCTCACTGGCTCAGATTCCGGTAACTTATTTCTCTATTTTGTTAAATTAAACTTTGTTATGTTATTGTTCCAGATTTGTTAGAATTAGTTGAATATTGTTTAAGTTCGTTACAAGTTAGTTATGATTAGTTGATCACTATGTAAAGTGATCGGGGATATAAGAATTAAGAATAGCTTTGAATTTTTGTTTGTTTACAGGGATTGTCGAGGTTAGCTTGGACAGGCCTGAAGCTAAAAATGCAATAGGGAAAGAGATGCTGCATGGTTTAAGTAATGTGTTTGAATTGATTAATCACAACTCTAATGCTAATGTTGCTTTGATCCGCAGTTTAGTTCCCGGGGTGTTTTGTGCTGGGGCTGATCTAAAGGTTAATTTTATTTTTATTTTTGTGATTAAATCTTAAAGTGGAAGAGACTTGGTGCTTAACGTAATTTGTCAGGTTATAGCATTACAGCGGAGTTATAGCATTATAGCATCGTGGAGTTTGAAAATACTGCCAGTTTTCGTGATCTGTGATTGAAAACATTAATTCAAACTAATGGAGATTCTTGTTTATCTGATCACAGGAACGCAGGACCATGGATCAATCCGAGGCTAAGTTTTTTGTGAATTCTCTTCGTTCCACATTGACATTTCTAGAGGTTAGTTTGCGTTGTTCAATTGTTTACATTCTAGCTATGTACTTATTTAACATTATATGATGAATGGATGACCTATGATGAAGCATCATGCTATGCTGTAGAGATCTTTACATATTTTCACAACCTATTATTGTTTCTTTTTGTGGGGAAGGGGTTGTTGATTTAGCTCATGAGCTAACCTTTCATATTCATTTGCTGTGTCTGTACTTACTTTTCCCATTTTGTCGACACCGAGCTTTGAAACCAGCATAGTATTTTTTTTTTTTTTATTCAGGCAATTCGTGTACCCACTATTGCTGTTATGGAAGGAGTAGCTCTTGGTGGTGGACTTGAAATGGCTTTGGCATGTGATATTCGTATATGTGGTAATCAACTATGTTTTACTTTTGCGAATTGCATCAATTTGTTTGTAGGATAGTTTGGATGATTCTGAGTGACATGTAAGTAATAGTCTTTCATTTGAAATTGTTTCTTCTTTCATTGGATAGGAGCAAATGCTTTGGTGGGTTTGCCAGAGACAGGACTTGCTATAATCCCTGGGTATGATGTTTACAAATTCTCTTCAGCATATTGCATCTTTCTGCCACGCGTCTCTTCAGTTCTACTACCAAAATAAAATAATAGGTAGATATAAAATTTCCAGATACATAATGGAGAGTATATCTGAAATATGAAAAATAAATATAAAATTTCAAAAAATTTACGAATTAGTGCAATGAGTACAATACTACATGCTGGGAACAATAGTTTCTTCTCTTGCTATGATACCGGTGACTTGCTTTTTGTTTGAGTTGAGAATGGTATCAAGTTTATATGGGCTTGCTCTGAGAATGAGTCGAAGCCCCTAAAGCCTGCAATGAGCATAAATAACCAACTTGTGTTTGGAAAGTTGTCTCTAATATTGCAGACAACACTTCAGATCTTTGGGGTAGATCAGATCTCATGTAATCTTGTCATGCACAGGGCAGGTGGAACACAACGTCTACCTAGATTGGTAGGAAAAGCAGTAGCAAAGGATATTATTTTTACTGGTCGAAAGATTAATGGCATCGAGGCGCTATCGATGGGTATGTTGATTGGTCAGACTCATTTCTTTCTCAAATTAGTAACAAGATTATGAAGCACAAAGATGTAAGAGGATCATTAGAGTCACTATTTAACTTGTAAATACATTCAAGACATTCTGAAGTTGAAGTTGTTGTCTATCAAACTTCCATTGTCTTGGAGAGTTCACAAATAAAGTAATCCGATTATCTCTCTGCTTTTCCCGACTAACGGCGATGATGCTTAGCTGAATGATCATATGCTCACACAGGTCTTGTCAATTACTGTGTTGCTGCTGGTGAAGCTCATTCCAAGGCACTTGAAATTGCTCGAGATATCAATCAAAAGGTATCTCTTTCAGAATTATACTATGTTGAAACTGATGCAGTGTATTTTATGACATTTAGAAATGTAGGGATCGGGCTTTTTGGGCCATTACAAGTCCATATATAGATGGCAGTGACTGTTTTTAAAAATGTTATTTTTCATTTTTCAAAGGTGGTCTATTATGAAAGAGGAAAGGACGTTACATACAGGTTTTAACTTTTGATGAACACATTACTAAACTTTTCTTTCGCAAAACATACTTTAATGATTTAGTTGACGCAATTGATCCTGGTAATCTGAATATGCCAGTCAAGACTCGAGAGAGTATTGTCTGAAATTGCTTTTAATTAGAATATATTTTGGTAGAATTTTTCACTGAACAATATTTTTATGTTTGAAAATGTTAGCCTATATTAATTTTCATAGTTGTTTGGATAGTAAAAAGAGAAAATACTTGTAGGTATGAAATTTCCAAAAGAAAACAATCCTTTTTAATTGAAAATTTGACATTTGAGATAAGGCATGGTTGCTATTGTATATGCTATTAAGTTAGAGTAAACTTTTAATAGGGCCCTGTAGCAGTAAGGATGGCTAAAAGAGCTATTAACGAGGGAGTGGAGACTGATCTAACATCAGCTTTGGTTTTGGAAGAAGATTGCTATGATCAGGTGTTGAATACCAAAGATCGACTGGAAGGCTTGGCTGCATTTGCTGAAAAGCGGAAACCAAGGTACACCGGCGAGTGAAAGGAATATTTGGCTGATTATCTATCTGTCAGAGAGCAATGTCTATCACGTAATGATTGAAGTGATGTATAGAAGCTTGAGGCAACTTATATGACCAATGTAAAGATTCAAAATTTTATTTCTCGTCTTTTGATGGTTTTGAAATATTACTTCGGATATTTCCAGTCAATAATTAATCTGTCTAGTAACTATAGTATACACTTGTGATTCAGCTTAAAATTAAAGTCCATTTGGATGATTAAGCAACCCTTACCAACCTATTGGACATCTAATAGGTATGACAAAAAATTGTATATTCCGGGGAAAATAAATCGATACTTGTAATAGAATTATAGTACAGCAGAACGGTAACAGGGGACTATTATCTAGGTTGATAATACTGTCTATTGTGGCATCTCTAACCAAATTAAGTGTTACACTCTTTTCAACAACAAAATGAAGGAGTTTTCTTTTCGAGAAGCCTAAGCTCTAAAGCAAAAACAAAGTGTAAATCCACCACTAAAACATCTTGCATAAGGTAGAGAGCATCCTGATGAAGGGATGGATCCGAACATTATGGATGTCTGCATAATTTGCTAGATGCACCACAATAAACTCCCACTCTTTGGAGAAATTAAATGCGGTTCGTTTCTGGTTTTAAGTGAGTTGATTCAGATATGAAGCAATATTTTGTTGGATATTCATTTTTTTTTCCTAATCAAATCTCTCAACAATGAATTATGAATTTTAGTCCATCATAATTTTTTCTCGATTCAATTTAGTCTTTGACAAAAAAAATAATATCAAATTAGTCTCAGATATTTTATACAGATGACAAATTAGTCTCTGAATCATTAAAAACAGAGCGATTAATTTGTCTTCCGTATGAAAAAATTATGGACTAGTTTAAGTATTACTTTTTATTGTGAAATAAATTAAGTTGCAAGAAAATTGCAAGAACCAACAACCTTTTGGTAAATTATATAAATACCTTCATGAATTATTTATATTTAATTTTAAGGGTAAATTATATAATCTGAAAACCAACAACATTTCTGATTATATAATGTGAAGCATGAGTGGACGGTGGGAAAAGAAATACTCTTTTCTTTTCGCAGTTATTCTAACAGGCCCATTAAGATCAACACAACACAGCGCAAATCATATATATATAGTCTCTTCATGAGAGTTTGAAGCATAAAGCAATTAAAACATTAAACACAAACAAAGTTGAAAGCAAAGAATCATCGTATAATGGCTACTCCTTCTTCCAAATCTTCCAAAAGATGGCTTCCTCTTGAAGCTAACCCTGATGTCATGAACCAGGTTTCTATCCCTTTTCATCCTTCATTTCAATCTTCTTCTTCATTGTTTTTTTTTTTTTACCAATATTTGAACAATACATGTGATTGTTAACATAGTAAATTCTATACATACCCATGTAACGAATTTTGCAAAAGAATCAATTTTTATTATTTAATTTTGCTGTTGTTGTATAGAACTGAAGTTTGTATCATGCAGACTTCTCTCTACCGACCCTCTTTCTCCTTTGGTCTCGAGCACCGCCACCAGACCGTCTTAGAATATCCAAACATTGGGTCCTAAACTATAAAAATTGTCAAATTGGCCCCCTAATACCGTGGCAAAATCAATGATCAAATAATTATATAATTATGGGTGTCGACATGTCAATGTCGTGTGTGTCTGCTAATAACTCGAGCAAAACATCAAACTCGTCTAGTAATTTTGATTTTGAATACAGAAAACATAATCAGGACACATCAATTTAAAGGCCCCTAATCTCTGTGTTAAGGGCCTTGGTTCCAAATTTACAGGGAAAATATTGCACACTATGTGTTTGTTGGAATGTTAAAACACATTATTTTGAAAAGGAAGGTGTGGGTAGAAACCACTTGATACTGCTACTACATTATGCAGCCCCTCCAGCTTTCATTTGTCTTCCGTTCAAAGGACTAATTTTGACATCTCTGAGACCTTTGATAGTCAAAATGCGCCTGCAATAGCCAAAAATTTGATCTGTAACTGGATAAAAAAAATATTGTGGTTTTTCTCCTCTTTGTAGTTATTTGCCGTGGGTGGAAGATACCCTTAAGTTGGTTGTTAGGTTCTAGATATTGGTTTAGTCATGCAAATTTGGATCTTAGTCACTCTTTGTGTATTGATGTTTATGTTTGTTTAGGCTTAACTCCTAGAGTTTTTCTTTTAAGTGTATGGTACTACATTGTAATTGCGACTTTTTCTATTGAATGAATTTGCTTTTATTGTAAAAAGAAGTTAGCATCATGCATGAATAAACCCTATAGTTGTTTTCTTTTCGGTGAGTTGCAGTTCCTTTCTGGTCTTGGTCTTCAAGAGAATCAAGCAGAGTGCCATGATGTGTATGGACTAGATGATGAGCTTTTGGAAATGGTTCCAAAGCCTGTTCTTGCCGTGCTTTTTCTATATCCCCTTACCGCCAAGGTTATTTTTTCATATAAACTTCATTTATGTCCCTCCTTATCTGTGTATTTTTTTATTGATTTTTTAACTGTTTATAGTTTTTTTTATCTGATTTTATGAGTTTTTATTTGTCATCAGTCTGAAGAAGAGAGGTTGCAACAGAATAATGAAAAAAGGGTGAGTGCATATATGTAATTATATGATATTTTAATCTATTATTTGTTTTATTGTTTTATTGAATTCTGGGTACCATATTTCATATATAATTGGTTATTAAGATGAAACCCTTGAATAGGATTTTCGTGTATTTTTCTGGTGTAGGAATATAACAACAAAGTATATTTTATGAAGCAAACTGTGGGTAATGCTTGTGGTACAATAGGGCTTCTTCATGCTCTTGGTAACTTAACTTCTGAAATCAAGTTTGGTAAGTTTTAACAATCCAATCACCTCTTTTTTTTTTTTGGTGCATTAACAATTACATATCATTTAGTTTGTGTCAATGTTGTTAAATAGCGGTGCTATAGCGTTATTGCATAGCGGAATTTAAAGAAATTGCTATTATCTGCGATATGCTGTATAGTACAAAATATTGTGAAATAGCGGCTCTAACAGCGTTATAGCACTGTTGCGTAGCAGAATTTGAACAAACTGCCATTTTTTCGCGATCTTCAATTAACAACACTGGTTTGTGTTGCTTTTGTTGTTATCAGTTGAGGAGTCATTCTTTGATAAGTTCTTCAAATCTACTGCAAACTTGGACCCAATGCAGGTTACGTGTTCCTACACAAACCTCCCCTATTTCGTATATTTCGCAAATGCAAGAAATTGTGACTTTTGCTCAGATAAGCATAATGTTCATTTTGCATTTTCTATCTTGTGTATCTTGCAGCGAGCTTTATTTCTCGAGAATGACACAGAGATGGAGGTTGCTCATTCTGTAGCAGCCACTGCTGGTGATACAGAGGTATTTTTTACTGATTGAATTTAACTTTTGAGGTAACAGTAAATTGGAGTGAAAGATTCTGTTCTGATGTAATGTATTGGGTAATATAGATATAACTGATGATAAAAGGTTCTTTTACGTGGTGTTATATTGAAATTATGATCCTATACATTTGAAAAAATCTTGCTCTGTGTTACTTTTATTTTTATTTTTTAAGAAATGCTCTGTGTTACTTGTTTGTTGTTATTGTTATTCTCATGTTATGATAAACTGATACTTATGCAGCGACCTTTATTGAACGTAATTTATATTTATAGGTCGTTGTATGATGACTGATGAGTAATTATGGTATTGTGGATTTTTTTCCCTTTAGACTAAAGATTTGAACTTATCCTCAAATTTTGTTGTATGTAACTGAATTTGTACAAATTTGTCTCTGAAAAGTTACATTTTCAGGGCTTTGTTCACCACGTCATTAGACCCAATCTTCTCTCTGTTATCTCATGCATCTGTTTCACCAGTTCAACAGTATAGTCGCCACCTTGGTCTTGGCCTTCTTGCAATCTCTAGCTCTCAGAATATTTCTTTAGCTATTCAACCACAACCATGACTTGAGAAACTCCCAAAGCCACCCTCTAGTCTAGTTTAGCACAGTCCGTCCATACCTCATGACTCCCAATGATCTCCCAATCTAGCACCCGATCAGTCCTCCTTTCCTAAGTCCTCCCATTTCTTCATCTAATGCAGAAAACAGCAAAACACAATCTGGCACAGCGAATTTTGACGTCTGAACTCACTATGAGTATTGGAAATAATAAGCCTTTAGCCTTATATGCCTTTCCTCTAATTTTCCTGTGATTAATGCTTAAACACTCCTTTGCATAATGTGACGGAGACTCAAATAATTACTTTGAAAAAGAGAAAAAGTTTTGCATCAAGTACCCAACAACAACCAAGCTTTATCCCACTAAGTGAGGTCAGCTACATGAATCAAGCAACACCATAGTCTTATGATTTTTCTAGGTTGTCATTTCTAATCCAATCTCGTTTAGTCTTACCACTACCACACATCCAACACAACATCCTCATATCTGCTACGCTTAATTAATTTTTTCCAAAAAAATTGGTTGGTGGAATGTTATTGATCAAGATCATGCTAGATGCTTGAGATAGCCTCAACTTTATCAAAGAGTAATTGAACACTAGTTGGTTAGTGAATTTTGGGCGGGAAAGACCATGTGTTAATATACTTGGTGGTTTCTATTTTCCACTAAGAGATTACCACACTTTCGGTTACCTACTTACCTTGACCCGAGATAGGAGGAACAGATTAGTAAAAATATTTCTTTTTTGTAATTGCATCTTTCTGGGCTATTATACTCATCAATTTGTTTTATCCTGAAGAGGCAAAACTTTGCAGTACATTTTTTTTATATAAAAAAATATACTGCAAAACTTTGAGTACATAAAACACTGATATTAATAACACTACAACCAAAATGAAAACAAAAATAAAGTTGCTTATTTCAATTTTACTTCCTTTCGTGTATTGACACAATGTTTTGTTTGAAATATTTGTGGATGCAGGCAACAGATGATGTCAATACTCATTTCATCTGCTATGCTTGTGTGGATGGTAATTTCTTTTTATGTACCTCAATAACATTTTATTCTCTGTGGTGTTTATAGAGCTAAGCAATATATCAAGATACAACAGTAGCAACAACAACAAAGTAAGAAACCTCTAAATCATAGGAGCTAGCTGTATAAAGCCTATATCAAAACAAATTGGGCTTCTGTACATGTCCAAAACTAATTATGAGCTCTTCTCCTCCCTTCTGCAGTTGCCTACGCAGTGTTGTTAAATGCTGGTTATAGCAGCGTTATACAATATTTTCTATTTAGTACAAAATGTTGCCAAATGGCCGTTATATGCTGTGCAGTAGCACTGATGCTTAGTGGAATTTGAATGAATTGCTATTTTCTGCGTTTTACAATTAACAACATTGCCTATGTTTGTCTGATTAATTTCTCTAATTGCAATGTTATTGTATGCAGGTGAACTTTATGAGCTTGATGGAAGAAAGTCAGCACCAATATCACATGGTCCATCCTCACCAAGTACTTTGTTGAAGGTAAATATCTTAAAATGTTAAGGCTTTAATTGTACTGTTCCTGAAAGACATGTATTTAATAAAAGGATAGAATTTGATTTGATCTGCAAATTCATATAAAGAGAAAAGATACCATGATGTTGTTGTCAAGTGGTGCTTTCGGGTTATGCATGAAGAAACAATTGTCAAATACCATAATTCTGTAGGAAAGTTATTGTTTTTAATTACTAAAGTATATATATTTAAATTTTCTGCAGGATGCTGCTAAAGCCATCCAGAGCATGATTCAGAAGGATCCGGATTCTCTGAATTTCAATGTCATTGCAATATCAAAGAAATCCAGTGATGGATATTAAGGCAGTCATTTTGGGCTTTTTAGGGTTACTTTTGATTTTGAAGTAATTTCTTGAAGTTATATGTAGTATAATATCCGGGCATTCATGCTGCTTTTTATTCACTTTATGTGTCTTCGCTCAAATTTTTAGTTATATTCAGAAATCTTGTAAGCTGAGCCACTTTGATTAAAATTTGATACATGAATGGGATGTTTGTAGCCAAATCATCCATTTAAAAAGTTATTTAATCACTTTATCAAAGATGAATCGTTTTCCTTCAAAGTAAATCACGAGGAGAAACACAATAAACTTTTTCGACCATAGTTAATTTTTTTAAAAAGAGTAAGAAATAAATTGCTTGTTTGAGTTGAGTGTCACATTTGTTCTTAATATTTGTTCTTCTTTTCACGTAATCCAAGAAAGCACAACAAGTGGTTTGCTAACATAAAGATTGGTTCAGTTCGTAAGGAATTAATTCATGCCCCGCATGAGTTTAACTTCCACTACCAGCACGAGGAATTAACTCCACTATCAGCATACAACTCACCCATTTTTTTCTACATTTAACAGTAGTAATTTAGATTTGTTCTTTATTCATTTTGTTGTTTGATGCCTTTTACCATTGTTGTTCTTGTGAATCCCTCCTCCATGGCTCCACCATTATCACTGTCCTGTCAAATGTTCGGTCACCACGACAACCAAACACCTTCGGAACAAATTTACTAGGAGCACCTCCAACATTTTTTTTTTTGTTTTTTGAAGAAGCACATCTACGGCATTGTATTTAAGGCTAATACTTTTTCACCTCTTCTATTTATGAAACAATAAATTGTAAATCTTACATCTAGTCCATCCCCTATCACACTCTCTTACTTAATCTCAAAAGTATATACAAATTATTAGTTCTTAAAATGTATGAAAATTGACCGGTATATGAAAATTTATCAATGTAGTAGTCTGTATCTGTAAGATCTTGTAAATACGTAACAACTGAGAGGGTTGAGAGACATATTACATTATATGAGTGTTTTTTTTTCTTTCTTTTATTTGAGAGATTGATACTTGAGAATTAACTTGAGTAATTATCCCATTTTCAAAATTATTAGTAATATATTGCAAAAAAGGGTATTCTTGACAAAAAAAATTAGTCATTTTTGTCTCTGAATATGTAGCAAGCCACCAGAATAGTTTCTCTAGTGAAATTATAAAAGAATTTATGATTGTCCACTCTGTTAGTCAAAATAATCCTTGACAAAAACAAATGCATCTAATTCCGATCAAGAAATCCTCACATCCTCTCTATTTTAACCCTCCGTGTGGTAACTCACCACGCTTCAACCCTCCAAGAGCTCCAAGGTCATGGTGTTAAAGGAAACATTTTAATGTTAAAAACTATTTGACAAACAGAGGCTCAATTAGAAACTATTTCATAATATTACTTCACTCAAATACTATTATGGTTACTCATGACACATTCAAAGACGAAAATGACTATTTGTTCTTTTAGAAAGAAAAAAAACATATTATCTAATTCAATCCAACTGATTATAACCAACTAACAAAATGGTCGATTTTCAGTTCCACTCATCATTGATTTGTTTGATTTATACCAATTTTTAAAACATTGTAAAGTATGAATAATTAGAAAATAAA
>Ga0315913_1010344_pt1 | contig 10769 bp, 3 predicted proteins | sample MpolsnodulesMG_FD_207736 | JGI IMG/M metagenome (GOLD analysis project Ga0315913, IMG submission 207736) | Medicago polymorpha root nodule microbial communities from Los Angeles, California, United States - small nodules | ecosystem: Host-associated > Plants > Roots > Nodule | place: USA... | reverse complement strand
GGTTTGGGGCTGCTGTGCTATGCGGTGGGGTCGTCGCTTTTGTCGCCGTTTGTAGTTTGCTCGCTCCAGATCTGCCAAAACTGACTTTGTGGGTTGTGTTCCCTGCTTGTAGCCTCTTTACCACACAATTAATCCTCCTTCGGCGTGACTCTCTTGGATGCTTCGTCGTCGCAAGGGTCGTGAGGTGTGGTGGTTTGTGGTGGTGGTTGTTTGACCTTGGTTGTTGTTGGTTTTGGTTTGGTGTTTGATCTTCTGCAATGGTTTTTTCTTGCCGGTTTTGCTCGTTTTCGTCGGCTGTCTTGTTGCTGTCGGCGAGCTTTTGTGTTTCTGAGCCGACAGTTTGTTTGTTTTCGCTGTTTTGTTGATTCAGAGTTTGGGTGGATTTGGACTTTTGACCTCGTTCTAGTGGTTATGTTTCAAAAACCCGAAAGGGTATGGTTCTGTTAACAAAAATCCGAAAGGGTCTGGTTCGTTTAACCCGGAGGGGTTTGGGTCGTTAAACCCGAAAGGGTATGGTTACTGACGTATTGAACTCATCCCTCGATCTGAATTCTTACGCGTTGTTTGGCTTGAAAGAGCTTTTATGCTTGTTGTTGACCAGGGAGCTGTTGGCACTTGGATTTTGTTACCGTGTTGGTGGTTGATCCATTCGCCATGCTTAAACTTTAACTGTTCTCCGCAGATATTCACTATTCATCTTTTTTTGTAATCTAGTTTCGTGCCCGTACGCGAGTTCGCTGGGTTGCGCCTATGATTGGTGAATTTTGTTAGGATAGATTAGAGTAGATCCATTGGACTGATTTATCACGATGTATTCTCGTTTGGGTTATTCCTGGGTCAGGTCTAATGTCCCCCTACTCTTTGTATCTCCTCTCTTTATTTTATACTAGATTGTTGACTTGTGCGTCGCACAGGTTTATTGTTAAGGGATTGACATACGAAAAATAAAATGTAATCTATAATTGGTAACAGTGAAAAAAAGAACATGTGATAATTCATAGTAGACAAAATAAAACACTTCATAAAATGTATAAAATCTGAAAATATTATAAAAGAAAATTCGGTAATCCTATCAATAAGTTGGTAAAAGAAATTTGACGTTAGACGTCACATTGGTATGTAGTTTCATCACACATTGTGAAATACTTCCTCATATACGACGTTAGACGTCACATTGGTATGTTCACCATCTTCATTAGTGATCAATATCTTTAGTCCTTTTCTAGATGTAACTCTTGAAACAGCAACATACAACTGTCCGTGAGAAAATACAGGTGTTGGTAGATATACATCAACATGTTTAAGCGACTGCCCTTGACTTTTGTTAAAAAAATTTGGTAACTTGACAACACCCTAAAATAAAACAAACCAAGAAATTGCGACAAAACTAAATAGGAAGAGTGTCAAAATTGGTGTAAACATTTCAAACAAAAAACAAAAAACGCAAAAAGGATATTCCAATTCTCAAAAAAATATGCATATCGATAAAATGCATGTTAAATTAGAATACTAGTTAAATAGTGGTATGAGAGGAATGTTGCAAGGTCACGTCCTTCCATTTGCAAAAATCAAAATATATGATTATTCTGCTGTCTGTGTAATTTACCTACCGCGGTTTAGGTTTTTTTGTTTTTTTAGAGAAACATGGTTCAGGGTTTGCTATATATAGCCGAGTTTGCATGAAAATTAGGGTAGTCTGTTTGTAAACGTATTAAATAAGTGTACAATAACTTGTCAAAAAAAAAGTCTACAGAAACAATAGATATATGCAAACGATAACACAACGAGATAGGAATGAAAAGCTCATCAGTGAGGAAATATTAGGGATTGCTGCATTTTAGAGGGAATTTGTTAGGTTAAATTGGTGCGTTGTATTTTAGATGGAATTTGTTAGGTTAAATTGTTGCTAACCTAATGCAGCATTTTGGAGGGAAATTATTAGGTTAAGTTGCTGCAGACCTAATAAAATTAATAAATAAAGATATTTTCTATTTTGCCAAAAAAAATGTATTTAATTTAATATAAACGTATGTATCATGTATAAGAGAAGTAAACCAATGCACTGTGTTCAACACCACAAAACAATGTATTTTTATTTCCTCTACCCTTCAAAAATGTTTTTTTTTGTACTTTTGTTTGGCGACTAAAACATGTAATCTTCTAATTTGTAAGTGCAAAAAAAATGGAAACAATGACTAAAAGCGAAATTTATAAAGACTAAAAACATATTTAATCTTAAATAATAAATAGTATAATAGAAAAATAAACATTAATATTTTATCCGTGTTGTAAAACGACATATAATAAAAATTAGACAAGATTTTTTAGATTGACGTAATAATAATATTTAAGAATTTCTACCATATATTCTTTAAAAAAAAAATTAAATTACCATACATGTGCCAATTTAAGGTGTAGCTGTTTGACCTTTAAATCAATAGTTACGTGAGTTTTTCCTATCATTCACCAAAATGTAAAAAATAAAACATTTAAAATTTTGATTATTGTTATTTTGTTTTGATCAAGTAATTTATTGGTTAGAATTTCATCCTTAAAGTCTCCGTGAGTTTAACTTAGTTGGTAGAGACATTGTATAATTTATGCAGGGGTCGGAGTTCGGACCTTGGACAACTCACTTCTCCACATTTAAATGTATGAACTCTAGCCATTAGATTACTAGACCAAAAAAGAATTTCATCTTTAAAATAAATAAATGAGAAATTTAAGATTTAAACTCTAATCATTGCATATTATAATTTACAATGTCTCTGTCAACTATCATCTTATATATGCTCACAAAGACTCTAAATTTATTTATTTTTGAAATAAAAGACACTAAATTTATTATTGCTAATAAATATTTGTATGATGTTATATTTTCTAATTTTAGCAAAGTGGTATATATGAGACTTTCAAAATTCATAAAAATCTTTCTAATAATTGGAATGTGGGGACTCACTAAAGTTGATGATGACATGGGTCTTTAGATCTAAAGGAAAAGGAGGTGTTAGTGATATGTGATAGGGATAATGGTGGAGGGAGGAAGGAAGTAAGAAAGAGATGTATTGGGAAGCATGTGAGGTGTTTTGTGTTTGGCCTAAGAATGCGTCGACATGTTGAAAGATCTAATACTACATCGGATTAATCATAGAGTGTGAGACCATGACTTAAGTCGATTGGTCAAATTATCTTGACAGCCTTTAAAATTCAAAGCTTTTTTAACATATAAGTTGATATTGCATGGACGGTATAATATACACTCTGGATAGTGCTTTTTTCCTTGGAATAAGATTGGTTAACTTCGAAATTTGGTAATTTTGTTTTTATCTCATTTGTCTAAAATTTATTTTAATCATTCATGTGTATTTTAAAGATGCTATCAAATACACTAGAAAAAGTTGAGTAAAGTCAAAACTATTTTATTTCCTTAATAATTAAGGGTACAAAGTGAGTGGTACATCATAAAAAATATGGGAGCTAGAGTGACATGAGAAGGCTCGAGCAATACTATGAATTAGGGGTGGGTATTTCTAGATCAAACTGAGGCTTTTTATGTAAAGGGTCGGTTTTCGATCGGGTTCTCGGGTGGTTGCAGTGGATTATATTGGGTTCACTCAGTTTTGTTCGGGTGCTAATTTTGGACCGATTGGTATCCGAACCGAACCATTGTTACAAAGAGGACTGTTACTTTTTCCACCCTGCCTGTTTCTCGTGCGCCCTGCAAATATACCAAAAATACCTCTGTCCGGATTATGTAATCCAAACCAGATTGTTAGCATTTCCGGAAAATAAAATTTGGACATTTTCTATATGATATTTTATGTGTTTTATTTGATGTCAAAGGTATCTATTAATTGTTATATAACCCCCGCATAAGCTGCAAAGCAATTGCAAGGGTTATATGAACGGTCAGCAATGACCATGACACCACAAACACTCCTACAAAACTAATTTTTTTTTTAATTAAGAAAATCAAAGAAAAGAGGTGAAGTGAAGAATGAAGGAATTTGTTGAACATGCAAGCCTATTTATAACCTAAAACAAGTCCTAGGTTATAAGTACAGTCAGTCAAGCAAAACGTGTTTGTCATTCAAAACTGTCCAAAAATGCATTAAAACTCCACTAATCAGTCAAACCTTTGGTGAAACGCCACAGTCCAAAAACTACTGAGGGTTTCCGGATTATATATTCCGAAAATGACAAAAAATTTCCGAATTATATAATTCGAACTGCACCAGAATGCCTATTGAGAGGGTGTTTTTTAGAGAGTTTTCATGGAATATGACATAGAAAATAAATGCATAAAAAAACAAGTAAGAAGATTAAAACAACATAAACAACAAAACATTACAGGATGGTATTCGAAGAGGTGTTTTTGAACTTGATTCAGCTAGCTTGGTGTTCTAATTAATTACAGAGTTTTCCATGTTTTTTTTCTTGGTTTGTGGTTACTCGTTACGAAAACAGGGACACTTATTTAAAGAAGTCTCTGGGAGTCCTGGACCACGGAAACTGTCGGTGCAATATGGACCACATGAAAAAAACATGTTCCAGATTACATAATCTAGAATGTCCCTCACCCCCGGAGAAGGTGTGCAACATCCTTCAACTTGGCCTCAATATCGTAAAAATTCGGATTACATAATCTGGACACCAGGAGAGTTGTCCGGATTATGTAATCCGAACTACACTAGTATAGCTTGGCCGATGGTCTGCACCACAAGAAACATGTTTGCAAAAGTTTTTACCAGCATTAATGGCTGGTAAAACTCCTTTGAACATGTTTTTTTGAACGTTTTTTTTACCATAATTAATGGCTATGCATATTATTTTCCTATAAATAACCTCCAAAACCTTCAAATTTTTCACACCATTTCACAAATTCTCTCTTCCTCTACTCATGTTCATTTTATGCAAAATGTGTTTTCATCATTGACCTTTCATAGAAAGATGCTACTTTGGAAACTCAGGGATTATATGATCGATCAACGGGGAAGGCAACACGCTGCAACGAAGCACGGTCTGTCTAGGTGAGAGGTTCATCTGTCTGGGTGCAAAGTTGACCATCAAGGTATCTCTCGCCTTGAAAACAAACCTGACCCCAGTAGCCCCTCCCCCCCAACCTTCTTGGGGGCAAAGCTAAATTTAGTTTTACCCAGGGAGGTTGGTTTTCTTGTGGTTTTATTTTTCTTTTGTAGATTTAGTTTTACCCCATTGAAATTGTATGAATAATTATATCAATAAAATGAGACTGTTTTGAGTATTATTTTTGTTCGTATTTATCTGTTTTTATTTGCATTTATTTTATGAATTTAGCGAAGTGTTCATATTATTTTAGCATCTAAATAAAAAACTGATAAAAGTGCTTTCCGGATTATATAATCCGGAAATTTTTGGGAAATTAGTTGTCCGGATTATATAATCTGGAGGGCTTTTTGGTAACTTAAGAGGGTGAGAAAAGTAACAGTCTACAAAAAGTTCCCTTGGCCCTAAATCTGTTCTCTTAAGCCCAACTCTCCCTAGCCCAAACCCAAAACTCTTTCCCTTTCCATTGTAAATGACAATGCTTCAGTCGGCCAACTGCCGGTCAGTTGCACATCACAATTACCCAATTCTATAGGGACAACAAAACGGGCCAACACACACCCACCCCATGATTATTCATCATTTTTATACTAATTTCCATTAGTTTTGGACTTTGTTTTAAATAGTTTTCTTAATTTTTAGTCACTTAAGAGTATAAATTCTCATCATGATATCTAGAGTGAAAAGAAAATGATTTATATTGACTTTCCCTAACCAGACATTTCTTAGAGCATTTGGTCTATTTTTATGTTTTAACATGTTTACATTAAGTTTTACAAGTGATAAGGTGTCTAATGAGTTTTAGAAAGTCAACCATGAAAGTCAGTTCACAGGTATGCCAATTTGAAAAAACGAAGGTCAAGGCCGCCATTTTACACCTGGGCCAAACTAGCTGCGCGTGGGCACAAATCAGAATCCAAAGACCAGTGTTGTTGCCATTTTGCGCCTAGGCGCAACCAGTTGATTTCCAGACTTGTTCGTACCTGCCATTTGCAATTGGACGCAAAATCGTTGCGCCTGGGCGCCATGGTTCAACTTCGTGTTTCAACTTGCTTATTTAAGCTCAAATATCAGTTTCTGATGTGTTCAAAGATTTTTACATATAAATTGGAGATAAATACTTAGAGATGTTTCAATAATGTATTGTTCGACCTAGGAAACTGGAGTTGAAGCTTCTCATCTGTCATTTCTTTTGTGTAATTCTTTCAATCCTTTTTATTACATGTAATTAAGCCATGAGTGATTAATTTTTCTATTGTTAGGTATAAGATTATCCAGATAACAACTTTTGTTCTATGACTTTATTTTGATTATTGAAGAAGGTTATTGAATCATTTTTCTTATCTCTGTTCTTAATGCTTTTTATCGCTTTACCACCTTTAAATTGATTTATGATCTATATTGTCAAACGTAAATTATAACACCCCGTTTTCCCAACAATGTAAATAATACAAATAATCAGAGTATTCAACGTAAAACGGGATATCATACTACATTTAAAATATAAATAGAGTAAAGTTACTATTTATTAAAACACCCTTGTCAAAATTTCAATGACATCGCAGCGGAAAATAGATTCATAGTTCAACAACTTTGGCACTATGGCCTCAATGTAAACAACTTAATCAAAAATCTTAATTCAAAAAGGTTCAACAACATGGTTCATAATTAATACGCAGCAGTGGAAAACATAACAAATATCCCCATCCCGTTACGTATCAAAGCGACCCTAAGACGACGTACGAGAGAGTCAACTCACATCAGCAGCTAATCCTGGTTTATCTGCACGTTACCTACGTAGAGGCAACATTCAAACAGAAGGGGTGAGATTTCACATTCAATAATAATAAGTATATAATTCATCAACGGAATTTAACAACAATAATTAACAACAATAATAGTTCACATATACTTATTATCAATAATGTTTCACATATGCTTCATTTATTTCCAGTTAGCATTTAAATCAACAACAACTATTCAACAACGACGACGACAACTCAACATTAACGACAATGCAACGACACAACAACAACTTGACTATGCAATATGCATGTGGTACCAATCAACGTGTTAGAGCATAGGCTCTCAATTCAACGTGTATGAATGATTAACAGTCAACAGGGCATGAGCCCCTAACTTTATGAGTATGCATGGACTCAACAACTTAATCAACAACAACGTACGACATCAACGACTTGACAACATCAACAACAATGACGACCAACAACATTATAATCTCATAGTTATTCATCATTTAATTGCAATATCATATAATCATCATGTTAATTCAACATAAGCATTCATATAGTAATTCATCAACATATATACACACCTTCATGTAATATTTCATCTATCAAGTTATTCATAACAAAACAAAGCCATTTAAAAACTTACAGCATTATCTAAGACTTCCATGTCTACACCAAAGGCTTATTCGAAGCGGAAATGTGTGAAACGACACAAGAATCATGAAAAAGGTACAACACTACTATGTTACTCGTCGTGGCGGGCGACCTTACTCGCCATGGCGAGCAAACACTGCTCTCTGTTACACATTCGTTCGCCGTGGCGAGTGGGTAGCGAGCAAACACTGCTCTTTGTCACGTATAGCTCGCGGTGGCGAGCATACTTCTCGCGGTGGCGAACTTAACAAGTTTTCTGTCGGGAAGTGCGATTTTTAACCCCAAAAACCCAATTTTCATCCAACTCAATCCCAAATTTGGTAGGAAACTCAACCTATGATCATTCTACAACCTGAACATCATTTATCTATGAATTCTACGGACTTTCTACACTCTTGACATCCAATTCTACAAGTTCTACCTTCAAATCCGATTCTTAACCCTAATTCTCAATTTCACATGAACAACAACAAAACTACATGCTAAATTCAATTTCAGAATTATATAGCCTAAGATTAGAGAATATTAGTCCCACCTTTACCTTAGATTGGTGATTGCAAGACTCTACAAGTTCTCCCTTCTCTTGGTTCTCCTCTTCTCTAGGTTCTCCTCTTTTTCTCCAAAAGCTTGTAAACCTAATTTGTGTCTGGCTCTTAGCTTTTATATCTCACACCCTCAACATATTTTCTAACTAAATCCACATATTTTCTAACTAAATCCAAACGAGCCCCTCCAAATCTATTTATTCTGATTTTCCAACATAATCTACTTAATAATAATATAAAGCCATATAATAAAATATTAAAACACCACAACACGTCATAAATCAACATAAATCATATAAGTCATATAAAAGACTCTAAACTCAACCAAAAATAATTAAATAAGAAAATAGGGCGTTACATAAATTGAATCTATAAAGGCTCGACATAAGAAATTTTTGCCTTTATAGCTTAGGAATAGATGCAAACTCTTGAAATCAATTAAGAATTCCCGTTTATTCATGCTTAATTATAATCTAAAATTCACCAAGGAATTAAATATTATTTTACAATTAACAATTATGTCACCAAGGAATTTGAGCAAGAATAATAATTTAGAGAATTCTTTATTGATTCGCTAAGGTGATTCAGTAATCATAGTCAAGTTGATAACTCAAGATAGTCATCTGGTGAAACTAACCCCTACCAATTTTATTGTTGTAAAGGTCAAGCCAATTTTATTTTGCTTACTTTTCATTATTGCTATCAAACAAACCAAAATTTTCTCTTCAATTAAGTTGCAAATACTATTTGACAATAAAACCAATCCTCGAGCTCGACACTCAGTCTTACTGATAAATTTCATTGCATTTTACTACTTGCATGATTTCATACACTTGCAAAAATCGTCATCAACCCGTCAATAACCTATCTATAAAAAGGATGGAGCGGAGCAGGCCAACTAAAGACGTAAGGTTGGAAATCATACCCGCCATGTTTTATAGCGGACTGACGGTTGACCCGTCAATGTTTTTTTAAAAAATTATTAATTAATTTTTTTACAAAATCAATGTAAAAAATATCAAAAAATATAAATGTAAGGTCAATTTAAGGAAATTTAAAATATATAACCAATGGCTCTACTAAAAATGATCATTCAAACATAAATTACATCATCTAAAAATCTATAATAAATCAACAAGACATCTAAAATAAAAATTCATGAGTTACCAATTGACTAATTGTTAAAAATATAAGGATAAAATCATGAAACAAAAGTGATTAAATAAAATGGATTTTATATCTATTTACTCTACAGAGAAGAAAATTAGAAAATTAAAACAAAAGTGATTAAATAAAATGGATTTTATATCTATTTACTCTACAGAGAAGAAAATTAGAAAATTAATTGTGACTTTGTGAAAAAATGAAATATATATATCTTGTTTTAAATTAAAGCCAATTGTTATTTTTATAGTATGTTATTGAATAGTTTTAGGTTTATCTTCATTAAAAATTAAGTGTTACCCCCCTTAAAAATTATAGTATGTTATTGAATAGTTTTAGGTTTACCCCACTAACTTTAGTTGGCCTGCTCCGCTAAAAAATTAAGTGTTACCCCACTAACTTGTTATTTTTATAGTATGTTATTGAATAGTTTTAGGTTTATCTTCATTAAAAATTAAGTGTTACCCCCCTTAAAAATTATATGTTGCTCCCATAAAAAATTATTGAATAATTTTATTTGTGAAAAATCAACTTACAAACACTGATGGTGTTCGTTCATGCTTTAGCAATTACATTTATCTCAAACTTTGAAGTATGTTTTTGCAGCGACTTTCATATTTTCTTAGATTGTATTATGAATTTGCTTGCGAATAATGTGATACCTAGTCAACGACAAAAAAAAACCTGGTTTAAGTAAACAAATAAATAAAACTTTTAAAATAAATAAGTCTCTTAATCAACGACAAAAAATAACATGAGATAGAAATCTAAATCTCAAATATCACATAATTTCAAAGTCAGTCCTAAATTTCAAAAAATCATTTTCCTATATTTTAATTACAGTTAAATCATTTTAAATTTTTTTCGTGTAAATGTTGTCACATGTTGCCCCCTCAGATCAAAATTTCTGGATCCGTCGTTGATTATAAACAAACCAATTAGTCTCAAGTGATTAATAAACTTCGTCAAATAACAAATTGTTCAGAAGAACTTGCATTCAATTCTTAAGTTGAATACTTTTGGTGAGACTATATTTGCCCCGACCACACATGAGTGTTGATTCTATTCATACATTCCTGCAAAGAATATCTCTGGTAGATCTTCCGCAAATTCAAACGGTTTCAACCAATTGTAAGGACACGGGTCGTCTTGATGAGATGCTAGTACTAGTTTTGTAGGGATGGCTATCTTAATGGTGGGACATTGGTTTACACTCATTGTTCAATTATTACTAGTACACTTTTCAAATTGAGGGCCAAAACTTCTTAAGTTTAATAATCATTGGTTGCCACACGATTCCTTTTGAGAACCTATATAGTCTTAAGATATGATTTGTAACTTGATGAGTTTAAAGACTATGATTCTTCAATCCACTAACTATGTGTAGAATGAAGAGAAATTCTTGCATGGTCTCTCACCTAACACGTCATATTTAGTCTTAACCAATGAAAATATGACACATCATTTAAAATTAAAAAATTGTAAAATTAAAAATCAATTTTTTTTATTGTCTCTCTCTATCAAGTTTAACCATTTTTTCCAGCGTTCCATTACACCACAAAATATAACT
>Ga0315913_1010338_pt1 | contig 10772 bp, 5 predicted proteins | sample MpolsnodulesMG_FD_207736 | JGI IMG/M metagenome (GOLD analysis project Ga0315913, IMG submission 207736) | Medicago polymorpha root nodule microbial communities from Los Angeles, California, United States - small nodules | ecosystem: Host-associated > Plants > Roots > Nodule | place: USA... | reverse complement strand
AGTCTGGTACTAACTTAATCATTCCAAGTTTCAACTTGAGAATTACTTTTTAAGTTACAGAATAATTTTTAAAGGGTCACAATTCAAACCCCCCCTTCCTTGTGACTATTTTATCTACTTCAGATTTGAGGAAATCAAGAAAGGAGGATTTCTAAGAAGAATACTCCTAGAAGTCCAAACAAGATAAGCATAGTGAAGAAAGGCCTAGAAAAGACAGGCGAGGACCTACTGGTCGCTTCCTCCAATATACGCCGCTCGTCGTGTCTAATGACAGATCCTCGCGGAGTGCGTGTTTGTTGAATTCAAAGATGTAGGAATCAAGTTTTCATAGCCAAATGCGCCAAAGACCGGAGTGGACAAAAGCAAGTCTTGTTACTTTCACAAATTGCATGGGCACACAATTGATGACTGCATCCATCTCAAGGATGCGATCGAAATCCTCATACAACGAGGAAAGTTAAGGCGGTACACCAAGAACTCATCACCATACAAGAAAAACAAGGGCGTGTCTCCTCATCAAAAGAGGTAAAATGATGTTGCAACAAAAAAAAAATCTGAAAGGGAATAAGGCCCTTGAGGTAGCTATGGCAATTTCCCAACAAAAAGACTTCAACGTGTTCCCATAGAACATGCCCATGATGAAGAAGACTTCAACGTGTTCCCAAAAAACATGCCCATGATAAATATTCAATACATGAGTACGTGAGAAAATTTCCCCGCTGCCCTCTTCATCTATGGATAAGGGATTAGTCCAACAACAATGGGAATCATCAAGAGGATATATGAAGAACTAATGAGCATCACACAACACGTCGTCACCTATCTAAGAGATGCAGGAAGAAAACACATCTCCTTTTATGACAACAAATTTTCTAAAAGGGTGACGAACTTCCAAATTCCTTTGCTCGTGCAATCTTATATAGAAAATTTTGATGTCTGATGGATCCTAGTCGATTAAGGAGCTTCCTGCGACATCATGTACAACGATTTGTTTCACACACTATAGGCGACAGAGACAAAGCTTATCCCCTACATTGAGTTTGATCTACTATGTGGAGCTGCTTATATCCTTTGGTGAAGGCAAAGCAAGAAGGATTGTAAAAATCTAGTTCTTAGTGATGGACTGTAAATCCCTTTATAACCGCATTATCAGAAGATCCAACTTAGCCGAAGCTTAGAGTTGTCTCTTTGACGGTTCATCTAAAAGTGAAAAATCATGCTAAGGATGATGTGGTGGCTACTCTGCATGGAGATATTGTAGCTGCAACGAGGCACTTCATGGCGGCAAACAAGAATCAGAGCATTATCTCCCTGCCCAAGACTCCAACAAAAAAGGAAGAAAAAGGAAAGACAAAAATACTCTTAATTCCTTTTTAATTTTTTTTACCACTATCCTTTGTGTTCCTCTCCTATTTCATCATCTTCCTCTCCCTTTTATTTCCCTATTCCTTTTTCTACCTCTCCATTTCATTTTCGAATTCAAACAATTTTTTTTACTTGTTTTTTTTCGTTCTGATCCATAATTTAACTAAACTAGAGATGTGAAAAATCAATTATGTTAATCCTATTCATGATTTTTTACATTTGATATTTACTTTATTCCAACTCATGATTTGATGAATTCAGTTATGTTAATTAAATTGGCAATGATCTTTTCCCGTTTCCTTCTTGTTCTAGGAAACCGGCAATGATCTTTGTGGTGTGCTTGCATCCCCTTGATCATCAAAAACTTAGAACACGGAAATGCATATCAAGCTTCTTCTTCATGGCATCAATTTTTTTTTGTCCATTTCATACTAAAATGATAGTATGATATGTATAAATCATAGGAAACTTCTTCATTATAATTTGCCAACATCAAATTTGGCTCAAAAACTATATGATATTTTTTTTGAGAGGGAAAAAAAACTATATGATATGATATTGTTAACATTATTTTCTCCATCGTGTTGTTAATTAAGTGTAAGGGAATGTTCATTCTAAAGAGTAGACAGACCACACCAATTTGGAATCCGTTCCAACCATTATTAACGTGAGAAACAGGTGTGGAAGAGGAAAAAATCTGGACAATTTTGATTTAAAGAAATAAATAAATTAATATCAAATTACAAAACTGCCCACTACTTAAAACAACTTTTAAAAAGGAAAAGTGTTTTTTTTTTCCATTTCATAAAGGTGCATCATGCTAAAACACACCTTCACAAAAGTGAGTGGGTGTGTTGTAGCATTCCCCATTAAATAACACGTATTAGTTTGAGTGACATTGTTGTATGCTAGTCGTCAAGTTTATGACTATATTTCAACCTATATTATGACTACTTTAGTGAAGATAATGAATTAATTGTGACCGTAAAAAAAATTGGTGCTTGGTAAAGCCCACTGCAAATGCCCTGATCTTATTCTTGCAATTCAATGTAAGTGTATTTAAATAAATTATTTTCACGCAATAGAATTCCAGTGGATATCACGTATTTCCAACAAAATTCACGTATATGATTAAATAAATAATTCATTTACGTGAATTGAGTTCAAGTATGTGTTAAATTTACGGATACCGTATTAAACGAGTTTGTGTATGCTTTTTAATTAAAAAGTTTGTGTATGTGTTAATTTTGAAAAAACTAACACGTGAACACAATTCACTTGCAATTTAAACATGTTACACATAAAATGAAAAGACAGAAAATCACTCGAAATTTCACTTATTAATGGAAGACTTTGTGCTTCAGCCTTTAACTTTTCACCAAGCTTTGTCAATTGTCACCATCATTCCTTCAATGGATGTTTGTGAGATAGAGATATAAAGTTCACAAAATTGCAAAACAATTGTCGGTATTATAATTAAATTTTAATTATCTCCCCCATGTTACACATTCAGCATCAGAATTTTTCTTAGTATGATTGAAAAATGATGAATAACGTATTGAATTTCATTTCCTCTCAATCAATTAGGATATACTACATCTACAAACCTAGAAGGAGTAGAGGTAATTGAACTTGTGAATGTGAAATCTGTTTGGCCAAATGAACTTTTACAATAGGCAATAGCAGCTTGAATAGAGTTGTCTTTTGAAAATCCATCATGAATTGGTGAGTTGTCACATGAAGTTGAAGGAGTTTTTCTTCTTTTTGATCTGCTGAATACACCTCTCAATGCTCCCAAATCCATCTCCATTAACTTTTTACTCTTTCTCAAAGAGGCACACATCCTATCATCTTCCCCCAAATTCCAATGGTTGCTATTCCTTCCATTTGATGGATTGACCAATTCCTTTTGATAACATTGAAAAAATGTTATGGATTTTTTGCTTGAGTAGCTGGTTTGTCTTGGTTTTATGAGTGATGCAAAGAGTGATTTGATTTTTATACCTCGAAACTTGATCAATAATTTCATCATAATTCCATTTGCTGTTGCAGTTGCTGTCAAGCTTGGTTGTTTCCTGATCACATGACAGATCAGTCAATGATTCATACAGAAACTATATGTAGTATATAATTCAATTTGCATTGAAATATTTGATTATTACAAGAATTCTAGCCAGTAGTAAGTTTTGATTAGTTTGTCAAATTAAACAATGATATTTGTTAGTCCAAATGTTCAGTTGCTTCTATTCTTATAGGAATAGCACTAAAGGAAATTGCACAGGCATATCAAATTTAATTGTAAAGTTAGCTGGAGAATAGAAAATAAAGTCACACACACATGCTTATTGTTCTTTCTTGAATGGTTAATCAGAATTAAAGATATACTAACCATAAAACTAGATTTTGAACAAGCCATTCAAATATTTTTTTTGATCAAACAGGCCATTCAAATATATTTTGCTATCTTGTCACATATATTGTTAATCATGTATATTCACTTATTAAAACTATCCTAAAGGTATCCCATAAGTACAACTCGGTTGGTAGCTGCATGGACGTTGTTATGCAGGGGCCTGTTCGAACTCGGATTCCCCACTTCTTCACACTTAAGATGTGTTAGTCTAACCACTAAGCTGCTTGACTGAAAAATAAAAAAAATTATCCGAAAGGCTTGTGATTCTAATTTTTTCCTTAACAAGATTTATGTTCATATCATAATACACCAATATATATTTTGTTTTTTCACATGTTTCTTTCGGGGGAGATAATTATGTTCGAGACACTTTCCGACATAAACATAAATATAGATATTGTTTTTGAACATGTGGTTGGTATACATACCTAGGAGCATATAGGACATCCACATTGTCATACGGAATCACACGGATATTTGTCCCCAATACAGTTCTTGGGCCACAAGTTTGAGGACTTTTCCATGGAAATTCAACTTCATCATTATGGCTAACACCAGAATGCTGCTGCTGCTGCTGCAGGGATATTGGTGCCTGTGAATCTCCAATTTCAGCAGCACTATCAACACTAATTATACTCTCTTTTTGAAGGGAAACAGAAATGGTTGATGAAATTGAAATGCGCAATTTGTACTCTTCCTCTTGTTCTAGCTCTACATCATCATCCATACAATTGTTATTGTTCTCATCTTTGTGAATAGTGGTGGTTACTGCAGTATCAAGTTCTATTTCAATGTATGGATCCTCCTCATCACTGCAATCTAGGATTTCATTCATACTTTCCTCCATAGTTTTATATTTGAGGTTCTACAAACAACATAACTAGCTATGATATATATATATATATTCAACAAATATAACACTAACAGTAAATGACTAATGCACCAATAACACATTATTTTTTGGAATCAAATTTTATATTTCAAACTGATGTAACACATTGAATAATATAGTAATTAGAAATGTTCAATAGCATACATTTGGAGTATCTTTGGAACTTAGAATCAATCAATAACTAGATACAAGATCACACACGTCAGGTTGGGGACATAAGATGTGTCCTTACTCCTTAGTTTATATGTATATGAAATGAAACTATTGAGTCACGGAGTGAATTTAGGTAGCTTCCCGATTTTTCGATATTTGTTTCACAAGAGGCAAAATTCTCCCTAAGTTATGGTCCTCTTAAAGATGCCAAAAGATATACTAAAATAATTAAAGAATTGTAGTTTCTTAATACTATTAACTTTGCCATTTAGTACTCTAGGATGAGGAATTATCCAATTAATAAAGGTTCAAAATTGAATAAGAAACATCGTATCAAATTGAAAAGAAACTAGTCTACATTGGAACCCACAATTGGAAGAGAATCTGCCCTTTTTCTGAAGATCATCAATGATTAAGTATATTTAACTTCCTAATAACCAATTCATTAGTATTGTGGATGAGGCAAAGAGGAAAAAGGGGAACTAATAAGGTTGAAGGTAGGTTTTTAAAAGCATAATGATTAAATGGAATGCGATTATTTGGATTTGACCATGATGAAAATGAGTTTTTTTTTTCTTTTGTGTTATTTGATGGTAGTTCTATTGATGAGTTTTTTTTTTTTAGTGGCCTTCGCCAGGGCTATCTTTTATCAGCGTTTTTTTAATTATTTTTTATTACAGCTCTAGATGAATAATATGTTAAGATTTTTGGCGAGTTTGGACGTTTTTCATGATTTCAAGTGAAAAATGACTCAAAAAAGAGTATGAAATTACAATCAGAATTAGAATTTAAAGTAAGATGAAATCAATCCATTAAGCAATAGAAATACTATCTTCTTCAAAAAAGGAATAAAAATATGGAATAGTATAAAGATATTGTACCAAAAAGAAAGAGTATAGAGATAGAGAAGGTCAAGCAGAAGACTTACGTTATTACTTATTACCATTGTCCTATTGAATCACATGACACATGTCACTTAAATTTAGTTATTTCTAACTCCTTGCAAAATATTCTCTTTTGTATTCATAACAAAATCATCTGACCAAAAATGTCTAATTATGTCTTAGCATTTGATCATAGGTCAATTAACGTCTCTTTATATTTTATCACTGAGACACTAGTCTGACATTAATTTTATTATCAGATTCTCAGCCAATTTATGCAGGCTCATGCTGTGCAACATCATCAAGATGTTAGAATCTTCACATACATACCTAAAAATTCCCCTGCTCAAGATTTATTCTTACCAGTCAGACTCTATTGCAAGTTAAAGACTCCATTGAGGGCTTATGCATCTCTCTTGTCAACTCATTAATATCTACCATGGTTCCAAAGGATCATTATTCTCCCAGAATGACCTCTAATTTAAGATAGGAAAAATTTAAAAGTCTCAAATACTTGCATATCATTTATAGCGCATGACAAATAAATTAAACGTCACTACCAATGTGGCTGAGTTTAACGGAAGAGATTAAACTCCCACAACGCGTAGAACAAACGTTCAAATCCAACTGAAAATGTATTCACATTTAGTGTCTGACATACATCGAATTAGACATTACAAAATAGCTGGTACAAATTAAGAAAGAGCATGGAGAAGCATCCATCTATCAATATTCTTCATATATATATATATATATATGTATATATATACCGCAAAAGCTAATGCTAAAGAAATAAGCATGGCTACAATACAAGGAGTATATTCCAAAATTACAACAAGAGAGATTGACTAGAGCATATGTGGTCAAGAGCTAGAGACAGTAGTGGTGCGCATCATATCTTTAAATTCATGAAAATCAACACGACCATCATGGTTGGTATCAACAGACAAAATCATTCTCTGAACATTATCAATCAAGTTCCCTTCCACAAGTCCAAGCTTCCCTAACACAACTTGCAATTCCTTAGCTGATATGTAACCATCACCATCTTCATCAAACACCTTGAATGCTTCCCATAGATCTTCATTTTGTGTTTCCTCATCATTTTCCGAGGCCACTGCAAAATATGTATCCCCTAGTGACTCATGCAATCCCACGAAATCTTCGTATGTTAGTCCTACGTTGCCTGGCTTTATGTATGACCTGCCACAATTTTTATCAGTATAAATTTCAATTTCAATTTCAAACTTTAATTTTTTTTTTTTGGGTACAATTTCAAACTCTAATTATTATTGTAAAAACGAGCAATAACAAAGTGTTTAAATAGTAGTAGAAGACAAATAAAAGAGAAAAAAGGAAGACATGTATTATTTTGAAATCATATAATCTCCTTAGAGATCAAGCTCAACTCACTTTATTGTTAAATTGTGGTCTCATGTACAATAATAATTGCAACAATAGTATGAAGAATTTTGAGGTCTCTCTAACGACATCATGGTCGCAGTCAACCACTTTTTTACCTAGCATAATTACGACAACCATTTACAATCATGGTAGTCGTAATTGTTGTTAAGGTGAATATTGATATTAAAGTAAAATGCAGCTGAAATTGCATTTGTATAGACCTTAGAAATGTTTATATTGCAACCATGTGCAATTGAGATTATGGACCAAAAATTAGAATGATTTTGAATTGTGGTTGCAGTTGTAGCCACTACGATTACCATTATTGTAGCTATTGTGATGTGTATTGCGTTCGTTGCAGCGTGAATTTCTTTTTATTAGCATCAAATATTATTATTTATCATATAACTCACATATCTCGTATTTTCTCTCTATAACTCACACTTCTAATGGTCCGCAATTTAAAACCATTAGAAGAATCTGCAATTTGAAACCATTAGAAGTATGAATTAAAAATATGAATATAATTGACTACATGGAAGGTGTGGATGAACTAATTAACTCACTTGATCACGGAATCAACCTCTTTGAACTCAGATTCTAATCCCAGCAGGTTGAGTGCCTGGCTTATTTCCTCCACAGTTATCATTGAATCACCATTTTTGTCAAACATGTCAAAGATTCGACGAAGACGAAGCGAGTTGAGACTCTGACTTCGAAGCCGAAACGACTTTGATGGCGATGATAGGTTCATTTCCCCCATTATAATACCCTCGAGCTCGTGCGTGCAGTGATGAATGAAGGGATGGAAAAACCGTGAGAATTGGAAGAAACTGTATTGTTTTATTCAATTTTGTGGCTATTGCAAAAAAAAGTGGAAAAATCTTAATACTAATAAACCTTGTTGCTATGTTAGACCAATGAATGGTTCTTAATTTTGTTCTATGTGTGTGTTGTGTTTATGTTATGTTATGCTATGCTATATTATAAGGGACAGTGCGTGTTTGGTGGCACGCCACAGGTGACTATTTCCATTGTTCACGCTGCTTTCTTTTGAGTGAAAATAATGGTGAACATTAATAGTGGTTATGGGCCTTTGGTTAGTCTCCCTTGACTTGAAATTGTCTATTTTGATTTTTTCTAGATGAAAATTAAAACCTTGAGGTAGAGGTTACCTTAAGAACATGGCTTATTGACTTTTGGAACATGCATCGTGGACTTATTCAAGTCATTCATTAAATTGCATTTAGTTTATTACTAAATTTTTATGAAGGGTAGCTTTTTATTTGTGCATAAGGTTCCATAGAATTAGGACATGTCTAATAAAGAACGCTTATATGAGATGGTAGATCTCTTCGAATTTAATCAAGATCGCGTGTTCGAACTTAGCTTTAGCCTTGTAACATCGTCAAAACTCTCCTGCACACCGCTGCTGCTCTTGAAAGACACTTAATTTATACAAAAAAACCAGGATATATCTGAAGGTTCATTGAATATTTATAAAGATAAATACAACTTACCTACTAAGAAATTTTTTACACCGATAATAGAATTTGAGCCTACTATCTTGCAACATATGAGTCAATTTTTTACCAATTAAGCTAATATAATTGGCCGCTTTCTAGTTGCTTAATTTTTTTTATTTTTTTTTTAAAGAAATCCTAGTTGCTTAAGTTTTTTTTTGGAGAGAAAACACCTAGTTGCTTAAGTTGAAATGTATATATTCACACAAAAAATTGAAATGTATATAGATGCAAGAACTGAATGGTAGGGACCAGGAATTCAAGGTCCTCTCTACTCTCATTTTCAATGAATAATTTTTATTTTTCTTTCTACAAAATGGAGCACATGTTAAGTTGTTGACTAATAATTGAATAGAAAACAGCCCAACCCATAGGTTTGGGACCAGCCTCCCATCGCAAGTGGAAGAATTGAACCATCTAAAATTTAGTTGTAAAATTATAGGAAACTATTAGTGAAATTTTAAAATAATTTATAAGATTTAAAATATTTGATTACATTTGTTTAAATAAAAACTATTTGATTACATTAACCTTTTGATTTAGTCAATTTGGTCTTTGATCATATTAGATAAACTAATATGGTCAAAGAATTTTGTAAACAAAAAAAAATATGGTCGATCTTTAAAAAAATAAAAACAAATATGGTCGAAAGAATTTTAATTTCATAGATCAAATTAAAATTCAGTTAATATATAATTATTTTTGGTTTCGTTTAAGAAGTTAAACTAACACACTAAAATTGACCTCAGGAGAATCAAATATGACACCTTTGACAAAAACAAACTTCAAGATCTAAAGTCAATACCATCATATCAATCCAAGTGGATTTTTGTTGCTTAAAATTTTTAGTTAATAACATAGACAAAATTGTCTATTTAATTAGTGATGACTGTCGCGCGCGCACACGCCTACTATAAAGGGGGATACATTATTTTGGGTGACTTTTTTCACTTCCAACTTTATCCTTCATTTAAACTATCATATTTATAATTTTATCCCTTTTTACTTTATTATTCAAGTTATTAATTTAAAAAATGTTTAATACCCTTAAAATAGGAACAACACCACAACAATAATAATTCTATTCTATAAAAATAACAACTACAATAGAAATTTAAATTATTAATTAAAAGAATAATTAAATCTTATTAAAATATGAACAATATTTAAAACTTCCGAAAGCTATCAAACAATTTTCAGATAATTTGGCATGTCGTAATTAGGGTTATTTTGAGAACAAAAAATGATAGAATATTCGAAGATTCCATTAAGGAGGTTGATGAAGTGGAGAAAATTAAATTGTTGTTTTGGCATTGGGTTTGAAAGAACGAAAGAATACAACTTGTTTGTTCTATATATGGCGTTGGAACCCGAATGATTGTCTAAAGTAGACATGACAACAAAACCCATACCTGTGGTTACCCGTTCGAACCAAATCCAATTTGACGGGTTTCCCCCGTTTTGACTGGGTTTGCGTATGGGTAACGGGTATATAGGCACCCACCTCGAACCCATACCCAAACCCGTCCCGAATACAGAAAATTATTTTATGTTGATATGCCATGTTATTTTGTTTGATAATTGTCGTGTTATAAAAACTACCATTGATATTTAAAGGAGCAACTAAATCAATCGGTCTAACAAATGTTAAGGTGAGCATATTAATGGATGATGCATTACAACATTTCTCTAGGGGTTGCAAAAAAACATCAATTTTTTATTAAATGCGGGGATGGGGATGAGACGGGGATACCCAAACCCGTCGGGGACGGGGATGAGCTTCAATTTCTCATCCCCGTTGGATATGGGTAGGGTAACGGATAAGTATATGAAAATCGGGTATGGGGACAGGGAATGTAAAACCCGTCCCCACCCCGCCCCATTGCCATGCCTAGTCTAAAGAGGTAGTGGCGGGAGAGTGTTGGTCAGGTGTGCGATTGGGGTGATGTTTTGGGTGTGGTATTTTTGGCTCTTGTTGGCGTAGTTATTGTCTATTGGGCGTGGGACGTTCGGTGTCTAGCACCTTTGGGCATGTTTTTCTTTGACTGATGATATTTGTATACAACCATTTGATGAGAACTTTCTCTCTCTCTCTCTCTCTCTCTCTCTCTCTCTCTTATTGGTAAGAGAGAGAGGTA
>Ga0315913_1010337_pt1 | contig 10772 bp, 5 predicted proteins | sample MpolsnodulesMG_FD_207736 | JGI IMG/M metagenome (GOLD analysis project Ga0315913, IMG submission 207736) | Medicago polymorpha root nodule microbial communities from Los Angeles, California, United States - small nodules | ecosystem: Host-associated > Plants > Roots > Nodule | place: USA... | reverse complement strand
GACATAATCCTAATCAAACCAAGCCATAAACCCTAATTTTATATAAATCTACTTTCTAATCTAATTTCACTGTTTTTATAATGAATTAACAAATACCAAACTCATAATGCGACCGCGGAGGGTTAATATTTGTTAGTTCATCATCACAAATATCAATTCATAATGCGACAGGGATGCTTTGATATTGGAACAAGTGAAATTAGACAATGGTTGCGAAACATGAGAATAGTCTAGGAAACCTTGAGACATATAAAGTTTCGTTTTTCAAGAATTTTAATAGCAATCAACCATGAGAATAGGCGTGGTTGCTAGAGGAACACATTCACTGACTTCGAAAGAAGCTTTGATACGCTTAAGAGAAATTTGTCTTTAGAAAGTAGGTCGAATATAAAGTTTAGGTTTATGGTTTGTTTGTGAAGGGTTTATTATTATGATGAACCAATAATCCCAAGACGCTTTTTATTATTATTCTTTTAAACCGTTAAAAATCCAATCTTTACAACTGAACTTTCTTCTAATCATCTTCTAAAAGTTAATTAAGTTGAACAACTCCCTGTTAGAACGATACTCTCTTTTTACTAATTCAGTAAAACCATGCACTTGCGGTTTTACTCATCAACTATCTCCATCTTTCCTCTCCCAAAATCATCAATTTAAAACCTACAAAACAAAAATTCCAAAATTTAGAATCCTTAGGATAACAAAATTTCATGCTTAGTATAACAAACTTGTATCTCCCATTAACTTTACTAAATCCACACGGAACTGTTACATGAAAAGGGTAAGATGGCTGAATCATAAATCCATGTCTCCACCAAGAATTCAATAATCAATTTCTCAAATTTGTCATGATCTGTGGCAATAACTTTGGCCAACATTGCTTTTAATGACATCCACCTTACCATGTTTGACAGTTTGAGTCTAATTTCATTTCATGGCATGTGTATATATAATCACATTTCAGACCTCTAAGAACTCTTCAAAGTTTTTTCTTGACAAAAAGAACTCTTCAAAGTTTTTAGCTATAACTCCTAGTAATCTTGTTCAATTTTCCATCGATAAACTAAAACCAAATAATTCCTCACATAACTTGTGCTAAAATTTTGTAGGCAAAACCAATAATATTTAGCCACCTCATCAACCATCCAATAAAACGTCACCCTAAAAACAAAACCCAAACCTCATAATCCTATCAAAATGCATTTTCTACATTTTTGAAAAGTCTTGCATTCATGTACTCAATATGCATCAATGATCGTTGAATTCAGATCAAACAATTCATAAATCATATAAATTTTGATTTTTTTTCTAAAACTGAAGATACCAAAGTTAGTCGAAATGATAAATAAACACCACGCATGAATAAACTATCAAATTCTAGCATCGGGATTCGAATCCCAAACCAACGCCCCAGGTCGCTGAAATTGCCAAAACAACCAACCATGGGACCTACTTTTAGAGGGTAGGTTAATTGTCATTGGTGTTTTGAGAAATTTTCAAGTATTAGTCTATCGTGTACCGTAAAGCTTGCCTAAAATTTTCAAGTATTAGCCTATCGTGTACCGTAAACAACCAACCATGGGACCTACTTATTTTCTTTTTAGATATATGAACTTGTGGAGTGGACATTGGTTGCTTTGAATAGGGAAGGTGTTGGAGAAGGATGGAAAGGTTTTGTCTATGCATTGCAAGGAATTTATGATGATGGAAGTGGATTGAAGAATGTAAGAAGTTTGAATGGATTTGATGATGGAAATTCATTGACTAATTTCTTATGGTGGACTCATATCAGAAGTGATAAAGAGTAGGGATTTACTAATTGGTAATGCTTTCAAATCATATATCTAATAAGAAAATAAGTTATACGACTATAATAATTCCTGCATTGTATTGTAGATATTTCTGTTTGTTAACAATTTCTATGTAAATAAAGTGTGTTGTGTGGACTTGTGAATTTACTAACTGTAGCTCCTATTTCTTCACTTCATATTTGCTTTATATGTTTTTGGTATTTTCATTTCTAAAAGTAACCTCTAAAGTTTGAAGGTTAAAAGAAAATGACTATTTGAATTCTCTTTGTAGTGTATAATGATTTTAGTAACCTGTTAAGGGAAGTTTAACTAAGCTATACATTTTCACAAATTATTGAATATTTGAGAAACTGTCTACATGTTAATGGTTTTGTTGAATAAGAAGGAAAGTTCTCGTGAGCTTAACTCAGTTGGTAGAAACAATGTATAATATATGCAAGGTTCGGGGTTTAATCCCCGACCACAAAAAAAAAAAGGAATGAACACATATTAAAGTTTAAGGGAAGTAAAAAATATAACTCAATGTGCCAGATAGCTAGGTACTTGAAGGATATCATATTAATAAAAATAAATAAAACCTCTAAATCATAGATCATAAAACTTTATGTGTACACAATACTATGAGTCAAAAAAATGTGTATACAATATAAAACAAAGGTTTGAATATGGTTTTAATCTCATAAATTTATCCTTTTTTACTTCTAGTCTCTATAAAATTTCTATATATATATTTTTTTTAAATTCTAGTCTTTGCAAATATACCATATTTTAAATTCTAGTCTTGTCATTAATATAAATTTTGAAATAATTATTACACATGTGGTCAAGTTATTCGTGATAAAAATATGAAAATAGAGTTTTAAACATGGGGTAGGTTGCCTTCCATTCAAAGTTTAAAATGATTATCATACACCGAAAGATTTTTCATTGCTAGAAATTCAATATTTTTATTAAACATTGATTAAGTTGTTGATACAAATTTTAAAACAATATTATACATAGTTTAAAATAATATTATACACGAGACAAATTGTACCTGATAAAAATTTAAAAATAACTGTAAAACATGAGATAAGTTGTCTCAGATATAAATTTTAAAATAAGTATGATACATTAGAAGAGTCGTCATTAGTAAAAATCCAGCAATATTTATTATACACGGAATAATTTATAGCACAACAACATTTTCATCCTACGACAACGACAAAAAACTGTTGGGAAAACTGAAATAACCGTTTCAGTTGGCTACCAGAACGGTTTTCTTATCGTGGCAAACTGAGGCGTTGTCTTATCATTTCAGAACGCTTTTTTCCGCAAACTGCAATGGCAAAGTTAAAACCGTAGTCTTAAATAACCTTTTCAGAACAGTTTTAGTATTTAACAACATCAACGGTTATTGGCCGTCACCATAGAAAAACCGTTGCAATATGACCAATTTTAGAACGGTTTGTTTGTCCCTACCCCGACAATTTTGCACCGTTGTTATTTGTCAAACCGTTCTCTTAGGCACAATTTTAAATTACTCATTGTAAGCTGCCACAATGCTTTTGCACCGTTTTGAATAAATTAGTTTTTTTTTTAAAGAAGGTGTATTCAGTCATTATTATTTCACTTCACTAATTCTCAATTTTCTTACTTTGTTCTTGTCAAAAAAATAAAAAATAAACATTATATGATTTAGAGAACAATCGTTTCAGTGAAATAACATAACAACATCAAATACTTCTTAATAATATATCATCCACAAAAATATATCAAAAATAACATTACTCAAAAGAAAGTATTCGGATCTTTAATATATACTTTGAGACATAATGTCAATTATCATTTTCATAATCTAAATAACATATTCAAAATAATCATCAACATCTATAAAAAAAAACACTTAAACAACCCAAAAAAAATGTAAATATCAACATCTGCCTTCATCTCTTATATTTCCAAATCTTGAAATTCTTTATCAATATCATCATTATTCATTCATCTGCAAAATAAAATAAATATGTTCAATAAGTATCATGTGCAAATAATAGTGTCTTCATGGACCAATTGAAAATATATATGCTAAACATTGATGTAGTAATTTCAAAGTCACTTCCTTCCGAAGAGACACAACAACAGAGTGAGAGTATACTAAACTATTATATTTGAGACATTTGTTATGCTTCATTTCATATGGTAACTAGTAGGACACCCATGCGCGAACACACGGTTGCGCTCTGTTTTGGAATAAGACATAACGTGTTCAATTTAACTCAATTTAACACCCTTACAACTTAACTTATCATTGTCAATCATGTATAAGTCAACATAAGTATCAATCCTTCACTATTACGAGTTCTTATTCAATTTTTATACATAAGTGAGCGATGTAGAAGAGTGCAGAACAACACGGGATTATACCTTTTTTATTGTTGAAACTTGTAACTTTGGATAATCCACTAAAGACTCTTCTATAAGAATAATAACCCAAATTGAAGAAACTCAGATTAACAAACATCATAACCTTGTAGAAGAAATTTCATTCACTTATCTGAACCTATCATTTGATGGTAACAAAAATATAACTTTGATATATCAACTTGAAGATTAGTTACCTTGTTTATGTATTCACTCTGGTAGTTCTTACAGAAGAAAGATGGGTGAAGTCTGCACAAAAACCATAAAGGTCACTGTGTTATGAAATTCAAATTTTGAATGAAAATGATTCCCAACCAATTTTTTGAGATTGATTCTCAACCAAAAAGCCAACAAAGTGGTTACTTTTATTTTAGTTTACACTGAAACAACCAGAAAACAAACTTATTCAATTAAATATCGAGTTTCAACCTTAACGAAGTTGATACCCGTACTATACTTTTTAAGCTGATTTGAAAAAGTATAGTACGGGTATCAACTTCGTTAAGAATGAAACTCGATGTTTAATGGAATAAACTTTTGACTTGGAAGATTGGACTGAATTGGAAAGGGAAAAGGAAAAAAAATGGCCTTCAGAGCAACAATTTCAGAACAATTTAGTCAAATCGAATAGGCAAGAAAAGCATACCTAACAAATGATTTCGCCAATCAATCACTGTAAACAATAGTGGTACCTACATCAGTTAGTACAAACAGTGTCGCCTTCGTGAGTATCGAAGATAGAAACAAAAGCGAGTTTGATTGAACAAGGGTTCTTGATTCTTGAAGGGATTCTTGGAGTTAAGGATGGTTCCTACAACATTAATCATATTACTCGTCATTCCTTCACGCCTCAAACCTTACAAAAATAACAATAATAATAACAATAATGGATAAACAAAATCTAGTGAAAAAGAGAAAAATTCAAACATCATCCAAAGATAACTATTCACTCACAAAACAAGATTATTGCTATAGATGCACCTAATGTAGTCCTGACACGTGTGGATCAATAAAAAATATAAAACCCTTGACTTACTATATGTGGTGACCTTTCATGCCAGGCTATCACTTTACATACCTCATTGAATTAGAAATCCACTTTATGGAAAGAAGAAAAAAAACACTAACAGAATCAGGTTTTCAAAAGTAAAGAGCTAATGGCTCAACATAGATTATTTTGATTTGGTGTTTTCTAACTTGAACCCATGAAATAAGATATCTAATCGCGTTCGAGCATTGCATTTAACACATTGATTTCACCAGCCTTTGCATATCAGTAGGGAATATGTATCATTATATAAATCTACCTTGATAATATAAGGTAGTTAAATCAATACAAAACATAAAAGATTTCTGAATTCGGTAAACAAATGCATAATAACTACTCATCATGATTTCATGGCAACAATCTCACCTACCTTTTGCTTCTTTATACTCACTTGCTTGACTTTGTCATCAACCTGCCTCTTTCCTATTTAAAAGTCAAAATAATCCGATGAAATGGCTAATCAACAACTCTAAAAACATCAAATACTACAAAAGAACATAAAAGCTGCAAAAAATAGATGAATTAAAGGTACAATTTTTTTTGCCTGATTTGAAAACAATTCAGTGATAATAAACACGTATCTACTAAAGTCATGACCCATGCATCAATAAGTTTAATAATCAAATAAGGAGATGGTACTACCTGAGAACATGAATGATAGATTTTAAGCCTGCAGTAACTACAAGTGAGAAACTTTCAAACCCAAATGAATATATCCTAAAGGATACAATTCAAGATATGATAAAAGCAAATTAACTTCAAGATAATATCATATATATTAATAGAATTCCTTTGCAATTTGTGCACGATGAATGACCAAGCTTCACATGAAGAATCATTATCACACTTACCTAACACCCATGATGCTCTAAGAGTATAAGTATTAAGATTAAACTAACATGTTAGGACAATGGTATTGCCTATTGAAGAACCTGCACACTTAGAAAGACAAATAGGTCTACTTTTGGACACAATAGGCATTTTAGTGAAGGGTCCCACAATGTGGTAACTAATCCATTTAAGAACCATATAACCACCAAACTTACACAACAACCTCTCCACTCCAAACATATTCCTTGCAATATTATTACTTAAGAGTATAGGTAAATGAATAAAGAAAATATCATAAATAATGTGATGGAAGTGGAACCTATTTAAATGATATCTTATATGGGATAAAAGCAAGATAACTATCATGAATGACCATTTTCTAAAACTAGTCTTTTTAACAATCGGTTCCTTTATCATATTAATATCTTGAAGAGTGTGTGAAAACACTCAAATATGCAAACATTTATTGTTAACCATGGGTCTTTAATGTCCATTCTAAAGAATTCCTTCACGACATAAGCCGTAGAAAAAAAAATTAACATAGGCAATAAAAGAAATCATTGAAGCAAAGGATATACCTTCATGAATCACGACAAACATTGCTACCTTCGTCAATTGCAACAAGCATCATTGCCGTCACTTTCAGAGTAACAAGAATTTCAGAGATTTATGATTTCTTGGACTAGATAAGGGTTGGTGAGAGGATGCCTAATCAGAGCATAATATTCCACATGAAAAGATGATTGAATTAATAATCGAAACACCTAATTCTAAAACCTTAAGATATTGAAATTTACAAAATATAAATTCAACAAAATTGACAATCGAATAACCAATCCTAATAATTCAAAACTAACAAAATCAAAATCATACAAAATCCAAGAAACAGTACCAGATTATGAGTTTATGCAATAAAAACACCACTAAAAAACACTAGCCACTGAAAAACAAGAAAAAACAAGATTGAATCGAAAAATTAGTGTTATGAATTGGGAGTGGAAGAAGACTTACATGCGAGATAGGGAAGAATAAGAAACTATGAGGATGAGGTTGTTTAATTACGAAAACACTGGCCAGCAAAAGGGTGAGAGTCTCTTAACAGAACAAAGTCAAATAAGAAAGAAAGGGCTTCTGAGATTTTCAAATGGGTTGAAGCATCAGATTGAGGGCTGAGATTCGAATGGTGAGATTGACAAACTGAGGGTTCGAAGTATTCGATTCAAGGTTGAGTTGATGGGTGCTGTACCGAACGAAAAGTAGCAGTAAACGTGCGATTGAGAAAGAGGGATAAGCGTGTGTGAGTTTCTTTTTTTTAAGAGGGGTTTTTTTTCCAGCGAGTGAAAATTTCGCAATAAAGAATAATGGTATATTGATATTTTTAATTAAAAAATATTTAAAAGTTAAACCATCACAGTTATTATTGTTGACAAAAATAACCAATAAAGAACCGTTCTAGTTTCCTATACTACAACGCTTTTGAGTCATTGCAAAATAATTGAAAAAAATTCATACCATACCACTACAAAATTAGATAAGCATTGCCTATGTGACTCTACCAGAACAATTTTTTTACCTTCCAAAATTTAGGCATTGTCGTAGAGTCAAAATGTTGTAGTGTAGCTAATAAAATTAAAAACTAACATTATACACAGGAGAGGTTATTCATAATAAAAAGTTAAAGATAATTATCAAACATGGGTTATTGCTAAAAACAAAAAAAAAACATGGGTTAAGTAGTCACTGAGGCCAATTTTAAAATACTTTTTTTGGATGATTGTTTTTTAGATTAATTATTAATTCATTATACATGGGGAAAATAGTGAAAAATAATAATAAATGTTGTATTGATATTATACAATTATTTTGAGACAGAAAAAACACTAAAAAAGACGATTACGATAAGATGGAGGGAGTATTAAATATAGTTAAGAAAAATCAAACAAGGGTCTGAGTGCATAACTCATCATCGTTGCTATTTACTAAACTAACCTTGATTTACAAGACAAGTTGTCATTTATAAAAAATTTGTTCCTACTAAAATGTTTAAACTATTTAGAATATCACCACCTTAATTAAATTCTACAATGATATTGAACACTTATCGATTAAAATGCATGGGATAAGTAGACATTGAATAAAAATTTGTAGATAACTGAAATGCATAGGAGAAGTGGGCATTGACTAAAATTTAAAAAGTAACGTAAATGTACATGATAAGTTGTCGCTAACTAAACTAACTTTGATAAACCATATTTATAAAAAATTGTTCATGCTAGAACGTTCCTACTATTTATAAAATCACCTCATTTCAATTGTATAATGATATTAAACCCCCATAAACTAAAACGCACGGGATCAGTGAGTATTAACTAAAATCTCATAAATGAATCGAGTACACGGGATAAGTTGTCATTGGCTAAACAAACCTTGATTTTCAGGACAAGTTCTCATTTATAAAAAGTGTCCCTTCTAAAACGTTTAAACTATTTAGAATATCATCACCTCAATTCAATTTTAAAATGAAATTCAACACTTATCAACTAAAATGCATGAGATAGATGAACATTTATTAAAATTTTCATAGATAACTGAAATGTATGGGAGAAGTTGTCGCTGAATAAACTAACTTTGATGAAGGAAACCAATTGTTATTTATAAAAATTTGTTCATTGTAAAACATTTATTTCGTAGATAACTGAAATGTGTGGGAGAAGTTGTCGCTGAATAAACTAACTTTGATGCAGGAAACCAGTTGTTATTTATAAAAATTTGTTCCTGTTAAAACATTTATGCCATTTATAATATCACATCACTTCAATTCTATAGTGATATTGAACCCTCATAAACTAAAATGCATGGGATATGTTAGCATTGACTAAAATTTCATAAATAATCAAATACATGAGTTAAATTGTCATTGACTAAACTAACCTTGATTTATAGGACGGGTTGTCATTTATAAAAAAACTTGTTCATACTAAAACGTTTAAACTATTTAGAATATCATCACCTCAATTCAATTCTTCAATGATATTGAATACCTATAAACTAAAATGCACAGGATAAGTGATCATTACCTAATTTTTTGTAGATAACTAAAATGCATGGCAGAAATGGACATTGACTAAAATTTTAGATGTAACATAAATGCATGGGATAAGTTGTCATTGACTAAACTATCTTTGATACACAAAACCAGTTGTTATTTATAAAAAAATTGGTCTTGCTAAAATGTTCATGCTATTTATAATATCACATCACTTCAATTCTATAATGACATTGAACTCTCATGAACAAAAATGAACAGGATAATACTGCAATGACTGAAATTTCGGAAATAAATCAAATACCCGTGATAATTTGTCATTGACTAAACTAATGTTGATTTACAGAACACGTTGTCATTTATAAAAATTGTTCCTGCTTTAACGTGTGAACTATTTAGAATATCATCGCCTTAATTCAATTCTACAATGTTATTGAACACTTATGAACTAAAATGCACGAGATATGTGAACATTGAATAAAATTATAGATAGCTGAAATGCATAGGAGAAGTTGACATTGACTAAAATTTCAAAAGTAACGTAAATGCATAGGATAACTAACTTTGTTTACACAATATTTATAAAAAATTGTTCCTGCTAAAACACTCATGCTATTTATAATGACACCCCAGCAATTTCATTGACGTTCAAATGAGAACCAGAATAGCTTAATTGTTCTTCCATGGCAAAATCACAATCAGCCAAACAACAACCAACAATAAAACAGAACTGATTTATAGTACAAAAGCTAGTCTATATCAGAGAAAAGCCAGAAATCCAATTGAACCAGGAGAAACCTTAACAAACCTCACAATCGGAACTAGAAACAAACAGGCAAAATTGAAACGACCTAGAAACTCACCTTGAGAAAACCTAGAATCGAATCAAAGGACCAAATTTGTACCAGATTGGAAGGCTAAGCAACCGTGAAAGCAAGGCAAGTTGCGGCGGAGCATGGGCCAAAAGAGGCGACATAAAATCCTCTGCTACAGGCGACGATGGAAAACCCCCAAGCTCGGGTTACTGTTCATCAACTTCGCCTCTCTGTTTCTTTCTTTTGTAGTACCTCACAATTTCACATAGGGGTGAGCAAAAAAGTGTCACCTGACCGAAACTCGAAAATACCCGAGTGAAAATATGGTGTTATGGGTAGATCGAAATGGTTGTCAGGTATTCAAATGAGAAAAATTCAGTTAAAGGCGAGTTCAATTGGGTGGGTGCGGTTTAGAAAAATTTTATGCAGCGGTATCCGAACTTGACCGATCCATATCATAATTTTTCTTGAAACTTATACATTCAATGTTTTAAAAGTAGTAAAGTTATGCTTTCAATATAAAATTTATTTTTAATTTCCATTTTAAGTTCTTTAACTTGTGTAAGTAAGAATACCCTTAATCTAAACATTGTTCTTCTTTTGTCTATATACAGCTTGTAGTATTACTGTTTGACATGACGTCTCTTTGCAAAGAACAAGTTACTTTGTCATATATCATTTATTATGGTCAGCAAAAATTATATTAGACCAACTACAATGGTAAAATATATTCAACAACCCTCAACACCCACTTTTTCAATTCCCAACACTCCACATCATTTTCTCTCTCTTAATTCAACACTCATTCAACTTTTACCATC
>Ga0315913_1010334_pt1 | contig 10776 bp, 7 predicted proteins | sample MpolsnodulesMG_FD_207736 | JGI IMG/M metagenome (GOLD analysis project Ga0315913, IMG submission 207736) | Medicago polymorpha root nodule microbial communities from Los Angeles, California, United States - small nodules | ecosystem: Host-associated > Plants > Roots > Nodule | place: USA... | reverse complement strand
CCCCCAAGCAAAATACTTCTGATCCAGTAATTTGAAATCAGTATATTCGGGATTCTAAGCTTGCAAAAGTCAACAGCATTGTTCAAATACACAAAGAAGTATATCAAAATATTAATACTGTATCTTAGATATTTTAATCCATATTAATATTATATCTTTAGGGGTTTTCATATTTCCTTACCTTTTATGATTGGTTTCCTTATTCAATTAGAACTGAGATTTAAGTAAAACAACAACCAAGTTTTATCCCACCAAGTGAGGTCGGCTACATGGATCAAACACTGTCATAATGTTCTATCATATCCCTATCCAACTCATTAATCTATATTAGAGAAAATAAGATAGAAGTCTAATATATAGCTGCCAAACACTCCTGTATGTTGGCCTCTCCTTTGTTTGGGAGTATTATAAAAAGTAGGAAAGGCATTCGGGATTTTTTAAAAACCCTCCAAAACACTCCTTTACCCGTTTTTATTAGTTCCCCAAATTGGGAGGTTTCTGACTTTCAACTAGGGTGGGAGTCAACATTCACTCCTCCTTTCATTTCCTTCCCCTCCCTCCCTTTCCCTTTTCTTCCCAACTGCTATACAAATCCTACGGTGATAATGTTTTTAAAATGTTGGCAACAAAACAGAGATTTGTGCTACTAAAAGTCTAAGTGACTGAAATTAGAATTATAAAAAAATGGTATTACTGCAAGTAAACTAGCAGCTTCTACGCAAAAAATGAGAAACCCCATTTCTTAAATTCACTTTATATATAATTTTAACCTGGTAATGTGCTGCAGAAGTAAGCAGATTAACTGTTGCAACCAAAAGATCTTCATTTAATTCTGATTTCTCCTTCAATATGTAGCTCATAGAGTGCCTCAAATTAATGATCTATATCCAATTACAAAAACCATCACTCAAATCAAGCTTATAAACCAAAAGAACAATAAATTTAAAGAAATTGAAACTAAAACCCCAAACCTCCTGATTATCTGGAGCAAAGTATGTGGTTTCACATGAAAATGATTGAACACAATCTGTTGTTGTAAATAATGTTGAAATAAACCTGACAGCACCAAGTTGGATGACCTGCATAAGCAACAAATCCGTTGTCAAACAATGCCATAGCAAATCAGGTATAGTCAAGTATATACTTGCTGACAGGGAGGTATAATAAGTAATAAATAATCAATCAAGTATCAACAAGGATATGCAGGGGCCTCTATATTATGACATCAAATGAACTAAATTATGTATAGTTGATGAAGGAAAATCAAGCATGAAAAAAAAAAGGAAATACAACATGAAAAAGAAAGATGACAAGTTGACAATCCAAGTGTGACAAATATGATCAATCTAATTAATTATGCAGCAAATGCCAGTAATACCAATACTGTACACTGAAGTGTTCACAGACCCCGAATTGATGGAAGAAAACAAAGTGAACAAAAGGAAGACGCTCGTTATTGTTGAATAAAAACTCATTTACCACCACTTCAAGTGTATTGTTAACAAGTAGCTATATTAAAAGAATCAGAAAAATATAATGATGCTCGGATTTGAGAAAAGTTGAAGTTCATACAGGATCTTGGAAGTATGAAATCAACGATATAGCAGAAGTGACAACAGAAACTGGTTTGGTTGTGCATGAGAACACTGCCTGAAGAAAAACAGGAATGCTCGATGATGTATCCTGGACAAAATAAAACAAATCAAATTAGTGATTTATAGTACAAAAACAACAATGCTTGAAAGTTACAAGATGCTTAACATAAGAAAAATATGACATTTCATCAATTCATTGTCATCCCATGAAACTCTAATTAAATGTGACTAAAAACTGTTCAAATTAATAATGATTATTCAAGATATAACATTGGTGGTTTTCCTTTTTACCTTAGAAAGTTTGGTGGTCATCTCTGAAAGAATATCGAAAACAGAACCTATAGCAAGCTGCAACCCTTCAATTTCCATTGGATCAAAGAAGCGGCTTGCATGCAATTTCTGTTAAAAAGAAATGATTTTGTCAATATGATATACAATAACAAAATTACAAATAAACAACAGGCTTCAAATTATGCACCTCCAAAGCATGTGCAGTAGTGCAAGCAATATGGAAAAGCGTGTTGTGGATGGAAGAATCAGAGAATAACACATTGTGTATGATCTCGCCCAACTTTCCACAATAAGGCATTGATATAATGCATTTTTTCATCAACTCAAGAACCTACAAAAGTATCCCATAGTTGGAAATAATCAGAATAGAATAATTGTTGAGTCTTAATTGTATAACACCTACAATGAAGTACAATCAACTGACTTAAACTTCAGAGCAGCAAAACTATTTCACCTAATTTATTGTCATGGAAATGTCTTTTCAAGTAAAAGTCATATAAAATAATGCAGATTGCATATAATAAAATCTTGTATTTCAGTTGACCATAACAGTGAAAGATAAGATAACTAGTGAGGATCAAACATACATAAAAAGTTTTTCCTGAACAATAAATATGCTAAAAGGACTATTACAAAAGTAGAAACAGACTGGCATAATTCAACACAAATCAGGCATTCATAGAAGTTCAACAAGAAAGGTTAATATAAAACACCCAGAACAGAACATTTAAATAGCTACACAGCCAATGCTGATTTTAATGACAGAAAATAAACATGAAACCACAAAACTGCCTGGAGGAATGGAAAAATGTATATTGATGGTTCAATTCAGTTCACTGATAATAGGATAAGAACTATTGAAATTTCATATTATTCAATAATATAGAGTAGCAGTAGGCTTAACTAACTCCCTACAATCATGGAGGAGTTAAGCTTAAATTAAAGCCTAATATGGTATCAGAGCCTATCAATCTGGGCCACCTACTATTTATATGCACCCACCAAGCACAATAGCTCTGGGTCTGAGGGAGTGTATTGTGAAAAATCAAATTCTCTAATAGGATATAGATAAGGTCTGAAATGAGTTTATAAAGAGTGGCAAACCTCACCTTACAAGCCGGTTTTGTAAGGATAAAATACTAATAACAAACAGAAAAGATGTCATTCACAATCTTATAATTTCTTCTCCTAAGAATAATTAAAACAACATAAAATTGAGCAACTTCAAAAAGAAACAGGGCATACCTTCAATACTATTTTCCATCTAATATGCTTTATCCTGTATTTCCAATTCTCATGATTAACCAGGACATACTGGAAAGAGAAAATGATCAATGCCAGAAGAACATCATTCTCTACTCCTGTTTCGACAAGTTGTATGGTGAAGTCCAGCACTGCAAGATTCAGACTAGAACATAAGACCAAAATAAAAAATGGATATAATATAACACAGAACTTCACAAAAGCATGCCACGTCAACAATTCCTAGAATTAATCCTATATTGAAAATATAAATCAACATAGATCTATATCAATATATTGTCATAAAGTACTGAACAAGTTTAGGATTGTGAGAATTTAAAAGGAATGAACTGAAGAACACTTTCAGATATATGGTGTTAGTGTTAGTGTACACGACAAGAGTGTGGAGTGAAGAACACTATGCCTTTTCAATATAGGCAGTTTCTGACAGCTGTCAGCAACTGAATCTGTTATGTTAGTTTCTGTAGTACAGAGCAATAAGTTTCCCGTATAAATAAATGTACCCCTACCATTGTTAAATTAATGATTTGAAAAGTATTATTGATAGATTAATATTATAGTTTTCATTATTGTCTCTATTTTATTTTGAAACATAACAGATTGAAATGATTTTCTGGGACTTTTGATGTGTTTACACCAGGTATTTAGAGAGCTTAAAGATTACTCCCTCCATTCCTATTTATAAGCAAAAATGGGTCAATGAAAGTTGATGTATTTGGTTAAGTAAAACTCTAATAGAACAGGCTTAAACCTAAATCTAACTAATCGCATAAACTACCACCCCAGCCCTACACACAGACAAAATCAAATTAGGTTTGACTGAGTGCTGTCAACCACTTAGAGTTTGTCCAAGTGCACAGAACCTGACTTTGGTGTGGGGATTCTATAATGCTTCTTGGTTGGAAAAAGCACACAGATTGCAAGCCCCTCCCTAATGTTTACCCTACTGCTTTTGAACCTGTCTATGGCAATATGTTGGTTCTACCTTTTTTCCATCCTGTGGATATTCCTACAATGACTTACTCCAAGTACACATAGGAACTGTTGTCTTGAGTCAATATGCTAGAAGCAAATAGTATTTATTCTCCTATGCTCAGTGATTGTAAACTGATAAAATTTGGTACTGATTCAGTCTCTATACCTCTTAACCTTGGCTATATGGGTCTATTGTTGACTCTTGAGTACGCTATGTTAGCCAGACCAGAAATTTCTTAGTATCAATAAAATATGCTAGTTTATGGCACATTCTCTAGAAAGTCACTGGAAGGTTGTCAAGAATATTTTTGGTTAGCTCGGAGGATATGTGGACCAGGCAAGTGACCCTGATGACTGCAGAACTACATCTGTGTATTCTATTCGTTGGCTCCAATCTAGTTTTTCGGTGCTCCAAGAAGAAATCTCTGGTTGCAAGATCCAGCACTTAAGACGATTACAAAAGCATGACTCACGCAACAGCAAAATTGTTGAAGGTTATATCTCATCTGCAAGAACTGTGGATTTCCTTCACTGCTCCGAAACTTTAATGTGACAATCTCAGTGTTGTTTCCTTATCACAGGAAAATAGATGGACTCTGTATGAGAAAATGTTCTTTCTAAAGCCCTAGTGTTTTAGCGTGTACCCATTGCTGAGCAACTTGCTGACACTCTCACAAAACCCCTCCCTTCCTCTCACTTATGTGCTCTGTCAGTCAAACTCAAGGTGCAGTCACCTTGTGTTTGGGGTAATTGAAGTATAGCTGAAAACGTATACTAACGGTTATAGTTGGAGTTGGATACTATTGTGTTAGATGGTTACTATTGGAGTTGGTTACTAGTGTGCTCTTTCATCAATGATACCATGAAGAAGTTTAGGTTTAAGAGAATTTGAAATGAAATAAATGAAGAATGTTATGTAATATGATTGAAATGATCTTCTTCCACTAGAGTAAAAGGTTTACATCAGTTATTTGTAAAAATCTTACAGACCAAATCTTTAACAAAAGAGTTGAGTAGCTAAATCTAACTCTTTGTAAGATAACAGAAGCTAACTACCTCAACAGAGAGATACAGAATACACAATGCAGAAGGCTATACTATTTGCATACACTATAAACCAAATTAATTTTCTGTATTTTTCTTCCTTTTCTAGTCTTTGGTCATTATTAATTTACTATCTTGCAGTAAAAGGAAAAAACACAGCATCTTATCAGAATTCTAAGTCTAATGCAGCACCAAGACTTACAAATCTTTCAAAACAAGCATCCAATAGATTAAATAATAATAGATTAAAATCAACATTTTTTTTTTTGGTGGGGTGGGGGAGGGGGGGTATCTTTAAAGATAAGCACAAGAATGCAAGAGACACAAACAATCTGATAGGTTCCGTATCTACAACCATAAGCCCAATTGTCCAAAGGGAGAGTTAGTTACAGAGGTAGAAAGAAGGCTGAGCATGTTATATAGGGAGGAGGAGAGAAGAATGAGCTATCAAGGAGAATCATTATTGAGTTGGTTACGCGCATGGTACAATGGTTCACTAAAGGAACTTAGCTCCAGGATTACGGAGGCCATCTTCTGTATAGTTTCTTTTTCAATAAAAAACACCATTTTTCATTTCGCTCTTAACCCGGGTTCCCATCACAATCAGAAACAAATAAATACTGTCAGTTGTCACAGTAAAATGCATGAGATATCATGTTAGCCATACCTGATATTGCCAAGGGGTAGTCATTACTGTTTTGCTCACAGTCAATTAGAAGCATTCTAGCCAGTCTGCCAGAAAGCATCCATGACCCACTGGAAACAGACAGAATAACAGGGAGATATCAATTAAAAGCATTTTATAAAATACAGTAGTAACTACAAGCCACCGAGAGTATAAGACCAACAGAAAAAAATGCATAAGGAAATGTGACGTCATAAAATAGAGGACAAAGGATTAAAACAACCCATGGTTAACAATATCTTATGGTACATGATTCATATCTCGATTCAAAGAAAAACTGAACCAAATCAACACCAATTGCTGTGAGCATATTCACAGCATGAATTTCAATTCATTCTGATGGATAACAACTTCTACCTCAACTTATGGTTTTTGCTTAAGTCACTTGTTTTTACTTAAAAAATGTCATATTTTTTATTTATCACGTATCTTATGATTCATAATAAGTCACTTGAATCTTGATCGATAACCATCCCTTTGTTTTTACATGGGCAATAATTCAGAGCCAATTTCATGAAGATGATAAAGTGCCCATTTGTATATGGATGCTATTTTAAAAATACGGTTTTACCTTGACAAGCCATTACTGCTTACACTGAACACAGTTGTCTGCAAAGTGATATCAAATAGATTCGCATTTAGGGTGACTGCTGTAACATTAGATGGAGAACTGGATGGAAAAGGGAAAAAAATTAGTAAAGCTTTTCCTGACAACACAATTAATTCCAAAACAAATGAAGATCCAACAAGGAAACAGCCTTAAACGTTCCTCCCGAATATGTGTGTTTTACTCAAGACACAAGAGATACAAATACAGATCAATTAAGAGAATAAGTTTAATTACCAGATCAACATGACACCCAAAATCTTAAGGCCCATTGACATAAGTGCAGCCCCATATGAATTCAAAGGTGGGTTTTTGACTAGATTGCAAATCATCTCAACCACCCTGTAAGACAAGGAAAAGGAATGTAAACCATTAAAAAATATAACAGATACTGAATAAGTGAAGAGAAAAGGTAAATACATTATATAACTAATAAATGACAGTAATTCAAAATGAAAATTTACCAGACATTCTTTTCAACCTGCTCATTCGGCAGGCCAATAGCATGAAATTGCATAGAGTTGCTAAGGTCCATCATTGCAAAACAAACAGCCTGCACATGGTAAGTAAATCTGTGAGGAAAAAACAGGGGCAAAGCCATGATACAGAAAAAGTACAAGAACTTTATATAGCTTGGATTACATTCCATGAAAATACTTTTTAGTACAAGCAACTTCAAGTATCAACAGAGTCCATACTTGATTCAGTCAACCAAGTAAAGAAAGAGAACCATAACAGGTTCATAAACCAGGGCTTAGAAAAACAGAATATCCGAAGAGTGAAGCAGAATATAGTCCCCATGCCAAAACAGACAATAATAAAAGAAAACTCTTCATAAATATCGAGAGCATCATGATACTCAAGACAGACTATTGGGGACCAAAACCATTGTTTCACTACTCTAATAATATGTGGATTATTAACATTCAAATTTTTTCCGAATATTTGATAAAGTTACTACAAAGCTGAGAGGCTATGAAACAATCAGCATTAAAATACTAGAAGTAAGATGGTAACTAAATCTGATCCAACAAATAATAACAACAAAGGTAAAGCCAAATTAAGCCAAAACAAACAATCAATGACCAAACTCATTAGGTAGACAAAAAGACAACCCCAAGACAATTGTTGCACAGATCTTATCCTTAACTTCAGCTATTCAACACATTTAATCTTATCACGTGATGCCATTAATGAGAAATATTATACTGGACTGTTTTTAAGTGTTCATTATGCATCCATAAATCAGTCATGAAAGAAGTTGCAGCAATTAAAAGCAATTGATGTGTTCTTTAAAAGAATCAAAGTGGAAATAAATGGCCAATGAAACTAACCAACTTACAGTGTTAAAGGATGCCAATCTACTGAGCAGGTCCAGAGTGAAAAAAACTTCCTCCTTGTTATTCAAATACATATCTTGAGCCAAATGTAGAAGTAACACAAATACTCCAGATGGGGAATACTAGAAAAATAAAAAATTTGTCAGCAGGGAATTGTGCAATTGAGATTATATTGATGAGATGCAAAGTCTCTAAACTACACTAAAAATGACCATGAGTATAAATCATTCTTACAATTTCCAGCTAAAAAGAACGTCAATAATGGAAAACATAAACAACAAATACCTAAAATAAGCTTAGGTGAACAGAAATAAATTGACTTTTAAAATGATACAACACTAAATAAAAATTGATCTCATTCTATTAGCAACTTTCAGTACCAGCCTCACTAGATGTACTAAGCAGGACTCAGGTTTTACTGGTTATTCCAAAAATATGGTAAAAAGGAGACGAAGTAATACAAGAATAAGCAATAACATTATAAGAACAAAAAAAAATCAGTAATCTATTTTCATACTGCCTGAAATTGGCTGTGAAGAGAACATATGATCATAGATCATCAACAAGGTTACAGTAGGCACTCTAAAATAAAGTTAAACATAGTAACAATATAAGGAAAAATCACCTCCCATCGTACAAGGGCGGTTTTCTCTCCAACAACTTTCAAGACACGCCCACGAGTTCCAGACGGAACAAACAATCCCTCGATTCCAGGAACCTGCACTGCATGTGGTGCCTCAAGAATATGGTAGACATCATCTGCAAGCAAATCACTACTGATCTCGAACAAGGATGATATACCAACAGACCTATCTAGAAAGGTATACCTGTTCAAAAACTGCATCCATAAGAAAGGCAGACAACAATTGAAGAAGAGAAAAATGTCCCCACGAGTTTGAGAGACCAATTACAGTGTCCTACTCATCCCAATATATGAGATAGCAGAGAAAAAAATTGTACTTACACACACTCTGCAGGCCAAGTTCCTTCGCTAAGGGATGAAAGGAGTCTAACAAGTTCTACGGTCCTAACAGGGAACTCACTCTCTAGGTTGAAAAGAAGAGACCGAACTGGACCATCAATAACACTTCCCTTGTCCCAAAACTGAACACACAGAGATTCCTAAAGTATACGAGCAGAGTCCTTTATCAATAAATGATCACCAACAGATATTGATAATGGAGTAATAAGTGAACTAAAGGGCTATGATTATACATCCAAACCTCTCCACGGTAAATCTTGCAGATAATATCCAGTATCAGAGTGGAGTTATTGTCCTCCGGCTGTACATTTGTTGAAGCAGATCAAATGAGAAAGAAGTAAAACATTTCCTTAAAGCTAACTATAGATTTTACAACCATACCTGAAGGTTGATCTCATAAGATGCAATAAATGCAGATATGAATGTCCTCAAAACACTGCGATAACCGGACACTGGGCCCTGAATGGACATGGGAAAAGCATAAAGCCGTAAGGGCAATTTAGTATAGCATAAAGTCAAATGCTTTTAAACAGGAAAAGAGGCACCGATCAAGGTTTAACAAAAACTCATCCATTATAACAATTTATGCAACCCAGGAAAGAATGACTCACATCATAATCCTTCAAAATGTCACACTGGAGAATTTTGAGACAGTAATGTAATGATCCAGCCTCAAAGGCTTGACGAACATAACCAATGTGATCAATATCCTGGAGGCAGAGAAAATAAAAAGGGTAAAATTTGTAATAAGCGCATAAGCTGGAGTAGTAAATAAAAAATTTCAAATATAACTTAACCACATACAATGAGCTCGTTGTTCCCATCTTTTCCCGGAAGTGTAGAGAGTAAATAAAGAAATACTGCCCATGCTAGAATTAAAGGACCAGCTTCATTCATTTCAAAAGTACTGAAAGTAGAAACTAGTGCATCCATCTCTTGCACATCAGTAAAAGAGAAAGTAGATGCACCTCTCCTGGAAATCCAAACAAATTTTGCAACAATAAAAAAATATCAATTAGAAAAACAACCATAAAATACAAACAGACAAATAAACTCATCCAATAGAACTACAATAAGACCACAGAAGCATCACTGTGAATGAAGAATTAGGCTTAAAACCCACAGTTCCAGCCAACGAATATCAAAGACTGGCAAATGAAAATAATCAAACTAGATGGCACTAAATTATAGGTAAAATCAAAGAAATCTAGCAATGACTTAGGACATATAATTTACATCGCAAACAAGTTACGAAAGTATAAGCCATCAAGGAGAAGGTTTGACATATTACAGCAAAGAACAGAACAGGAGAAAGTATGCAATTTCTTCCCAAATTCCCAATTGAAAACTCTAAGTGGAAAATGAATGAAATCAAATAATTAATGCAAGACTCAAAGGATGGAACATCTGCCTCGTGATTGCCTTCTCAACTAGAATATACTCTTAACAGACAAAGTGGAATTAATATGGCACACTGCATTCAGTTCAGCACTTAGCCAGTCCATCAGAATGAGGCTTAAGATTACGGCATTGCAACTCGCAGAATTTCATTGGTAAAACTATCTGTCAATTACACAATGTATATAGTACTGTATATATGATATAAACAAAGACTAGTCTAACCTGTAAGGTGTTTCGTCATGAACCATTTGAAGAAGGTTCTCCAAGTTTAGGGTTTCTATCAAAATAAGCAGCAGCTGAACTTTGACATGATAAGACAACTGCTGTGACTCTGTAGTAATTGCCAGCTTTCCCAAGTTATATTCACCGGCTAAGATCCCCTGAATCAAAAGATAATCTTGAGCAAGGTTCTGACTTGTGAAGATATCACAAAACAAATCAAGAATAAGCAGATGTATATTAGTATACCTTGAAAATAGAACCAAACTTCTTCCATGTCTCACTACCACAAGTACAAAATGGGTCATCATAGGCCAGGAAAAGAATGTCTAAAACCAAATTGTCTTCAATTAGAGTCTCCTCAGCCCATAGAG
>Ga0315913_1010332_pt1 | contig 10777 bp, 6 predicted proteins | sample MpolsnodulesMG_FD_207736 | JGI IMG/M metagenome (GOLD analysis project Ga0315913, IMG submission 207736) | Medicago polymorpha root nodule microbial communities from Los Angeles, California, United States - small nodules | ecosystem: Host-associated > Plants > Roots > Nodule | place: USA... | reverse complement strand
CTCCCTCTCCTCCGCCACCATATGTATACAAGTCACCACCTCCACAATCTCCATCATCACTACCTCCATACGTTTATAAGTCTCCTCCTACACCATCTCCTTCACCACCACCTCCATATATCTACAAGTCACCACCACCACCATCCCCCTCACCACCCCCTCCATATGTCTACAATTCTCCACCTCCACCATCTCCATCACCCCCTCCTCCACATGTTTACAAATCTCCACCCCCTTCACCTCCCCCACCCTATGTCTATAAGTCACCTCCACCTCCTTCACCACCTCCTCCAGACTACTACAAATCTCCACCTCCACCTTCTCCATCACCTCCTCCACCATATTGTTAGCTTATATTTTCTTATGCTTTTTGTTTGGAAGAAAGAAGTTTAAAGCCGTAAAAATGTTCGTTGAAGGTAATGAGTTCAACAGAGAATGGAAAGCTTTTGACAGAAGATTGTGATTCCACAGAGTTTTTGGATTATGTAGAACCAAGTTTGAAGACCAGAAACGTGGAAAGCATGCAACTCTTGTGGAAGATATTTAGTTTATAGTAGTTTAGGTCTTTGCAGTTATTTTCTCTATGTATATATAGTAGTTTTTAATAGGAAAAACGGGTCACAAATCTCATTTACAGAATTTAAACACTCAAACTACCCAGCGTAGAGAGAAAAGAGTCATAGAATATATGTAATGATTTGTTGAACCACATTTTATTTCAAAGCAATGCAATTTACATTTCTTTAAGTTTCTGTGTTTAAACTTTTAAGTCTTTTACTTACATTTTGTTTACTGATTTCTATCGAAAAACAATTATCTTCATACAAAAACAGTTTTATTCATCTTATTCATAAAGTAAACTATGAATATAATGAACATTCAAACATTTTCTGGAAAAAGATTATTCAACATACCCTAGAATTTCTAGTTTGATCTTGAGAGCAACATTTTAAAATTCATCTTATTGTTTACCAAAAACACCGATAAACACACATGTCTATAAGTGACAGCCACCTCCTACCCCTTCACCACCGCCTCATTATATTTACAATTTCCTCCTCCACCATCTCCATCACCTCCTCCATATCATTCCTACCTTTACAACTCACCCTGCCTCCCGTCTATTAAGCTTCCGGCTATAGTTATTTGAATTTTTTTCAATAAATTATATTCAACATTGTTGTGGTTAATTTGTATTGAAGCTTTGGTGTATAAAAGAATGTTATACTTTACAATGAATTAAGAGCATTATTTCGGTTCAAGTGCAATTGTGCATGTATGGTGTTAATTCATAAGTGCAATTCTAATTAAATAAAGTACCATATGGTCAACACAAGTAATTAAGTTGAAGTAGTTTAATTCATTGACAATAGTGGCACAAAAGTTATAGCATAAAACATAATTTTGCTTATTTATACGAAATATGGTTGTCTGCAACAATATATTAATCCAAATTTAGATCATATACGACACATTTTCAGTTATAAAACAATGGAAATTAAAATGATGCATTACTTTTCCAAGTTATACTTCATTCCATTTGTGTATTAAAGAATTCTGACAAATTTAAAATTAATTTGACTTCATCAAGTTTTTCAAACTTCAAGCTCTTAATCATGCATGCCAATTCATCTTTTGGGCAACACTACATAAAGAGTTACAATACAAACATAAGCAATCACATTAACTAGCTAAAACTCTTCAAAGGGTCTGAGCAAGGTTTTAAATAACGATAACGGTTGCGGTCACGGTCGCATTAAGGTTTTGATGGTTTTGGGCTGTTACGGATGTTGCGTTACCTATTACGGTCGTCGCGGTGTGAATTAATCACAATGTTGGAAAAAACCTCAAATCTTATTAAAAGTCAATAAGTTAGTGGCATTCATTAGTTTGGGATTCCCTCACCTAACCCAACTACGCCCAATTCCTCTCACCTCACCTTCTTCCTTCTAGGTTCTTCTTTCTCAATTCTTTCTCACAAATCAGAAGCAAGCAGCCACAGACACAAAATGAATATCTTATCTGAAAAGTCCAAACTCTCCCGCACAGATTCTTCAAAAAGGCACAATCAACTAAACTTAAAGTCACATTTTTCCCCTATAAAATCTCATCTCTGACTCTGACTCTGTTACAAATTTATAGAACACACCCAAATTAAGAGTGAGAGTGAAATTACTTAGAAGAGGCAATGAAGATTGAATAAGAAGCAATGAAGATTGAATAGTGAAGCTGAAGAAAAGAAACTTATGAAATTTTTGCGTCCTTAACTATGTTTTGCGGTTGCAACAGCGGGTTTCGCAGCTGTAACAGCGAGTTTCGCGGTCGTAATGGTATTTCACGGCTGTAACGGCATTACGTAACGTCGTTTCAATGTGATTTATCTTCTCAGCGTTAAAACGGCAAATAACGGTAGCAGTTGTTGCCTATACCGTTTTGTAATGGCCGATATCGCGGTAACATTCCTGTATTTAAAACCTTGGGTTTGAGTATAGTAATACACACACATAAAGAATATGGGAACCTCAATTAGGTTGAGGCACTTGCCTCAATTCATCTCTATTATTCCAAGTCATGGAGAGCAGCCACCATATTATTTCAAATCACCTCCCTATTACTACAAGTTTCCACCTTTGACATTTCCATCACCTCGACCTCCCTATGTCCACAAATATCTACCTTATTACTTAAAATCACCACCTCCATCATCCTCATCACCACCACCACCTTATGTCTATAAGTCTCTTCCACCACCATCTCCCTCACCACCTCCACTGTCTTCTTCCCCTCCCCTGCTATATGTCTATACGAGTCCACCACCACCATCTCTTTCACCTCCACCTCCATATGTCTACAAGTCACCACCTCCTCCTTCTCCTTCACCTCCCCCACCATGTGTCTACAAGAGTCCTCCATCACCACCACCTCCATATATCTACAAGTCTCCTCCTCCAACATCACCATCACCTTCCCCATCCTATATTTACAAGTCGTCACCACCATCACCTCCATCCAATTCCCCTCCTCCACGTTATGTCTAAAAAGTCACCACCTCCACCATCTCCTTCTCCACCGCCTCCATATATTTACAAGTCCCCACCACCACCGTCACCTTCACCCCCTCCACCACATGTATATAAGTCTCCTCCTCCACCATCACCCTCTCTTCCCCCACTGTATGATTATAAGTCACCGCCACCTCCATCCCCTTCCCCTACTCCATATGTCTATGAGTCACCACCTCCATTCCTACCACCTCCATATGTTCACAAGTCTCCACCCCCACCATCTCCATCCCTAGCACCTTCATACATTTATAAGTCTCCTCCTCCACCATCTCCTTCACCACCACCTCCATATATCTACAAGTCACCACTACCACCATCCTGTTTACCTCCCCCTCCATTTGTCTATAAGTTCCCTCCTACTCCTTCTCCTTCACCACCTCCTTCATATATATAATTATCCACCTCCACCATCTCCTTCACCCCCTCTTCCATATGTTTACAAATCTCCACCCCCACCATCTCCTTCATCTCCCCCACCCTATGTCTATAAGTCACTTCCACCTCCTTCACCACCTCCTCCATACTACTACAAATCTCCACCTCCTCCACCATATGTCTATAAGTCACCGCCACTTCCTACTCCTTCACCACCGCCTCCTTATATTTACAAGTCTCCTCCTCCATTATCTCCATCAGCTCCTCCATATCGTCCCTACCCATAGTAACTTAATACACAATTCATGTCGGTACGCAATACGGGTTCAGGTTAGCGGTACACGACATGAGAAGAATTTTGTGTGTATGGAGGTACATAGCTTTGGTACGCGTCGATTCGTAATACTAGTAAAGATATAAAGTATTTGTTAAAGATAGAAATATAGTGTAGTAGAAGGATAAACAACAATTAATCCTAAATGGATAAATGGCTAACTGACTTGGCCTTCTGATGCTAATCTTAAAGGATAAACAACAATTAAATGGCTAATTGACTTGGTACGCACTTTGTTAGAGAAATTCTTGAAACAAAAGTATAAGAGTTTTAGTTGTAGATAGATAAAGAATCATGAGGTGTGCCCTTGTTGGAAGGAATTTGGTCCAGTTGGCTAAAAACATGGGGTGGTCTGCCAGATATTAGTGAATGGTTGTGTTAAACATGTGGTGAAGCTAATATTTGAAGTCCCACATCAGAGATTTTAAAAACAAATGAGAATACCATTGGCTATAAATACATAGAGTAGACAACAAAAGTGAAAGTACAAACAATGAGTATTTCTCATGTGGGTCCAGTGTTCCACTAATATTAAAGTGTTCAACACTTGTCAATGCAGTATTAATATATTATTTTTATTTTACTCGTTTTCTCTTGTTTGAGCTTTCCTGTTTTGATCAAATCAATTGAATTTAATGCAGTTAAATTTTTTCCTAACATCCGGTACTTTGGTTTGCTCAGTTGGAAGAATTTTTGTACGAATTTGTCCAAACCAGTACGCTGAAATACCGTGAACTGGTTCGCGCGAACTGATTCGCAGTTCTTAGTAAAACTGACGAATTATGTAACTATATTCCTACCTCTACAACTAACCCCGCCTCCCATGTGTTAAGCTTCCAGCTATATTTATTTGAAATTATTTTCAATGAATTATATTCAGCGTTGTTGTGGTTAATTTGTATTGAAGCTTTTGTGAATAAAAGAATTTTATACTCTACCATGAATTAAGAGCCTTTATTTCGGTTCAAGTGCAATTGTGCATGTATGGTGTTAATTCATAAGTCAGTATTTATCTATCTCCATTATATATATATATACCTTCACATGACTAGCATCAACTCATTAAATTGCATACCATTGCATACCAAAAACACTATTTGGTTATTTCAATTTTGTTAATACTTGTTACTATTGATATGCAAAAAATAAATATATATTGAAACCAAATAAATAGAGATATATCATAACAAATGACTAGACCAGCAGTAGTATGATTAATGCAATTTTCATGAATTAATCAAACCTACATAGAACAAATGTACCAATAATAAAATAATGAGTTGGGTATTGTCTCCATGTAGATTATGTTCTAAAAAATTGCACAATTGAGGCTAGGCATGACGGTGGGGTGGGATGAGGATGAGTTTTTGAAGAGATTTTAAGAGGGGTTTTTCAAAATTTTAATCATCTTAGAGGAACAAATCTAATTGGAACGGATCTTGATTAAATCATTAATCACAAATCAAACACTTTAAGGATTTATGTGTTTACCTCTTGAAGCCAAAACCTTTGTAGCAGAATAGTTTCTGATCACGAGCAAAGCAACGTAGCGATGCCACTATTCAGTACACACGAACAGAAGTTCTCTGATGACTGGGTGCTAACCAATTCCAGCAGAGATTTAGAGAGATTAGGGTTTAGAGAGCGACGACTAGGTTTATGACTATGTGAATTAGGTTAAGCGTTCAACCACTAAATGCTTCAGCACAAGGGTTCTATTTATAGAACCATTTGTGTGGTCATCAAGTCAAGCACTTAAATACATCGTACGTTACAGTGCACCATATTTCACTTAAACACACAAACCTTACGGTGGACCGCGTTTCTCTATTTTAATAAATTAAAATAATAAGTCATACTTAATTATTTAATTATTAATAAGTCCCACTTATTATTTTATAAATAAGTCTTACTTATTTATTTCTCTCATCTAACTGTCCTTTGTGTGTGACCCTATAGATTCTCGTAACTTTGACAATAATATTAAATCACATATTTAATATTATAAACAGTGAGTGGTATCTAGCAACACATCACTGCTACCCAATCAAATAATTTTATTTCAAAAGAAAATATGCATATCTCCCTTTTTTTTTTAACAATCCAAAATGAAATATATTAGTTCAAAAAGAGTGATTCATCTTGCATAAGGTGTGCAAAAGAGAACCACCCTAAAGTTTATACAAAGTCAAGAACTAGTGCCTCAACATGGTACACCCCAAAGAAACAAAAGTAACAACAAAAATTACAATAAAATGTCCTTACAAGATAAAGGTTGCCTCCACCAGTCATGATAGCTGAAGTTAAAGGTAGTCAGACACGCCTTTAACCACCGGAAAGATAGCAGTTTTTCCTTATCAATCAATTGTTGAACATCCAATGCCTTTTAATTAAACACTCGGTTGTTTCTTTCCTTCCAAATGACCCAGACGCACGCCAACCATATTAGTTTCATGAAATTGTGCGTAAATCGCGGTAGCCCGGCTAGGTGACCAAACTGAAGAAGATGATCACGAACCACATTTGGATCAACAAAGTTAATGCCTAACCATCGTGATACAGAAGACCACAAGCTGCCAAAAGTAGCACATCCAAGGAATAAGTGACAAACGGTTTCCTCAGAACCGCATCCTCCAACGCATCTAATGTCATCTTGTTGAAGAACACGACGCCGTACGAGATTATCTTTCGTCGGAAGTCGATTGCGAAGAAGACGCCAAGCAAATAAGGAGACCTTTAGCAGAACATATTTATGTCACTCATTGTCAAACAATCCCCTAGCAGGAGGTTCATCCGCCAATGTGAGAAAATGATATGTTCCCTTTACGGAATACCCAAGCATAGGATCAAGAAGCCACATCCATCGATCCGCGCTATATTCCTCCAAAACAATATCATGTAGCAAAGCAGAACATTCCCTAATATCATGCATATCTCCCATGTAATATTTATGTGATAAAATTCTTGTGGAGTAAGAAAGAATGAAATCATAATCAAACATATTTGTTCATAGAATAAGTTTTTTTTGCAACATTCTAAAAGAAAACAAAGCATATAATAGAAGTTTAAAATATTCTAAAAAAAATTGTTAGCAATCGATGTGGACAAAAATGAAGTATTCAAGAGAATATTTAAAAATTCAATATCATGAATTGTAAATAAAAAATGGAGAAAATTAATTTGAAAGTACGCTTATAAGAAAATCTAACTATAATATGATTTAAAGGATGAACATTACCTATTTCCCTCATGGATTCAAGCGATTGCTGAATCATTGTCTAAAACCATTAGACACTCAAATTGCTTTGGTATAGATTGTGTTGATAACATGTTATTAAATTAATCTAAAGTATTACAAGATATTGTACAATATAAAAGAGTATAGAGAAAGGGATAAAGAGATAACAAAGAGTATACTCTATTACTTCTCAAGTGTGTTCTTTACAAATAATGTAGGTTCTATTTATAGGATACAAAAGTTGTAACTTACAAGTACATGAAGAGAGTCATGAGACTAAATATCAATAAGAATGAATAAAGCCATTTTGGGATATTGAAGGTCTAGAGAAAATGAACATCCATGTCATATTAATATTATTCATAACAAAGTTAAGGGATATAAATAGTTGTCCTATAACAAAGTTAAGGGATATAAAAAACTAATTTTCCTATAAAAAAAAAAAAAACTAACTGATATTAATAGTTGTCCTAATCTTTCTTTCAACCGAATCGTAAACTACCAATATGCAAGGGGAGGTGCTTTGAGGAACAACCACGCACAGTCAGTGCTTCCAGTGCCCTAATCCCTTACCAGGTTCTTCCGTATTCTCTTTCTTCTTAGATCCCATCTTAGGCTACTTGAATAAATTTGAACGTCAATGTAAATTTGAACTTCAATGTAAACAGACACCTAGCAAATTTTAACTTCTCCATGACATTTAATTTTATTAGAAAAATAAAATGGTAGGAATGCCTTCAGTTCATGATTTAACGGTTAGGTATGGTCATGAGAGTCCTAGTAGCATCATGAGCTCAAGGCTTGTAATAATAATCACATCACATTGTTCCTACAAGTACAAACATGACCTTACTAACATTACCAAATATTAGTAAGCTCAAGTCACAACATGTCATAAGTTTTTCAACAATGTCCTACAAACAAAACAAGATAAACATTTTGATTAGAACTATTCATAACAAAAGAAATAAAATAACCCCCCTTTTTACATTGTCAAAATCTACGAAAACATTTCAACTCATAGAGTAACCAAAATTTGCATTAGCATTTCAACATATAAAGTCACCATCTTTTTAACATCGTCAAAGTCTACATTAGCATTTAAACATAAAGTAACCAAATTTTTAAAATTGTAAAAGGAAATTAATTTTATATATAGATTGCATGTTAGTATTGGAATTAATTATAGGTTTGATAGCATAGCTCTCCATGATTCACAATGATCAAATGTGGAGAGAAAGAAGTGCCAGTAACTCCAGAGAAATTAACAACAAGAATGAAAATGAGAATCAGATAATCGATCAAATTTAAATTCCATTAATAAAAAAGAAACAAATTTAACATACCAAGCACTTTTCTTTCAAAAAAAAAAAAACATACCAAGCACTTCAACTTCCTGCTTCTTCTTAAAAGAGCCACGAGGCCTTCCTCTTCCCCTTGTACTCTTCTTCACAATAGAATTAGAAGGATAAGTGATGGTAACATCATGGATCGGGCTTGATCCCAAGCTCAAAGTAATGTTGTCATCAAGGAAGTATTTCTTCGGTCGACCCCTCTTTTTCTTGATTTAACCAAATCCAGATGAAGCACAAACACATGGCTTCAAAGTGGAAAGACTAGTGCCATTGTTGAAAGGATCAAAAAGAGGGGAAGGGTTAATGTCCATGTTGAGAATAGGGAATTGAGTTGTGGAAATTTCCATCATGGTGGTTGGTACATACCTTGCGAGTGGATTGGGGGCAACCTTTTTAGATAGGTGGTGTGGGTGAGGGTGTGGTGGTTTTGGTTCATGTGAATCCATGACAATGCAGTGAAGAAAACAGTGATTGAAAAAAGACTATGAATGAATGTGTATATATAAAGATGAAAGTAACATAAAGTTGTGAATGGTGTGATGATGAATGATGACAAAAGAAGAAAAGTGTGAACCAAAAAATCAATTCCCTAGGAAGAAAAAGGAAATGAGCGTTTCAGAATTTTAGGTCAAACGCATTCTGAAGTCATTTTAGTTTAATGTTTATATCAGATTAGTTTTTTTAATTTTTTTTTTAGTTTCAAATTGGTCCTTTATTTTAGTAAAAGTGTGTACATAATCCTTTAAATCAGAAAATATATCCACGTTACCTTCTTTTCATCAAACTCGGTTAAAAAGTGTGTATGCAGACGTTTATATTCACCTATCTCAAAACTAGGGTTTATAGGTGTATTATTCAGTCTTTGTTTAAAACAAAAATCATTCAATTACCTTTTTTAAGGGAAAAATAATTTAATTGATTCATAATGTTCTTGATTAAATATTTATTTCTAAAATTAAGATTGAATTGACAAACAATTAAAAAAATGTATATAAGTAGTTTTGTTTGGTGTCATTAACACTTTTTGGACCTCAATGTTAAATAGTCATGTAAAACTTTTTATCAAAGTTGTATGAAAAAATGGATCAATTTGTTAAAAAAAAATATGTAAAGGACTAACTTGCTCACTTTTACTGACATAAAGGACTAATTTAAAACAAAAAAATAAATAAAAGAATTAATTCGATACAAGAGGTAAGTGTGTTTGTTTCAAGTGTACTAAATTTATTCCTAGGAATAACATTCCTTGGAATATAAAGATAGGAATTTTATTCCAAGGTATTTAGAAAAAAGATGTTTGGTTAACATTACAATATTCCAAGGAACCTTAAAAATAGGGAATATAATAGGTAATTACACATAATTTTATTCCCATCTCCATGGAAACTTTATTCCCACCATTTTCTTTGGGAAAACTTTTCTATTCCCAGGAACATTTTATACCTGGGAATAAAATTTATTAAACTTGTAACAAAGATAGGGATATGCATTTTTATGATTTTATTCTCAGGAATCTACAAATATAACTTCAAACAAACTACTCTAAGATGTATTTGACAATTTTTTAATAAGAGGCTCTCATAATTCAAAGTTCGACTGTGAGGTTAGTAAAGTCTGGTCATGAATTATCTCACCCTAGAATCAAACTAAGGTTTTCATGAACAATTCATCATTTAGTGGAACTCATTAACCACTTGAGTTCAATTGTTTGGTTTATATAAGTAAATTTCAATCACTCATCTCTAATAAGATGTATTTATTCATAAAACATCGTTTATTTAATTATTTTATATTCAATAATCAAATTATTATTAATCAGAGTAATTAATTATGAAATAGACTTTATTGTTGTTATTAATGTTGCATATAAAAAATCTGATTAACCAACAATGATTGGTTCAAGTGGTAAGAGACTTGAACCCCTTAATCATGTGGTTAAAAGTTAGATTTATGATGATTCTTGTGAGTGGATAAAATTCGGTTTGAAGGGGTAAACCCAAGTTGTCTGCCCCACAGGTTTTCCCGAAGATCAGTCACCGTTAAACGGTCGTGGAAACTTCGTATAAATATCATGGTAACCAACAAAAATATGAATAACTATTTTTTAAAATCCCGAAAAAAGTATATTATTTATTGCGTATAATTTAGTCAAAATTTTCTTACATATTTTTTTGGGTATATAGATGAAGTGTTAAACGTCACTAAAATTCACATACACAACTGTGAGATCCTCACTATGAACCATGACAAACGAGTCCAACCAAAAAGTTGGCATTTCTGTTGAACGAGTAATCAATGATTCAAATTGATTTAGTTACTGATACGTATAAGCAAACTTTGACATTTAACTATGTTTGTATCCATCATTATTCTCATTGTTTGTGTTGGATTCTTTGTGATTTCAATTATA
>Ga0315913_1010328_pt1 | contig 10780 bp, 7 predicted proteins | sample MpolsnodulesMG_FD_207736 | JGI IMG/M metagenome (GOLD analysis project Ga0315913, IMG submission 207736) | Medicago polymorpha root nodule microbial communities from Los Angeles, California, United States - small nodules | ecosystem: Host-associated > Plants > Roots > Nodule | place: USA... | reverse complement strand
ACTTTAGATTTACCACCTTTTGAAAAGGTTTTGGTCTAATCCCCCTTTTCTTTCTTGTACTTTCTTTTCTTTTTCTATGAAATGAGCTGATGCTCTTTACCTTAAAAAAAATATAACACAATAATCACCGTTTTTTAGGGCACAATAATCATCAATTTTTAAATATATTAGTTCAAGATTTAGATTACAAAATATGTGTACTCGTGAGCTTAACTCAATTGGTATGGACAATGCATAATATATGCAACCACAAAAAAAAAGATAAAAAAATATGTTTTCCAATATTTGAATTTAAAATTACGTTAATTTTTTTTTTAAGATTTATTCTTTATTTTAAAGATGTGATTCAAAAATATAATTTCCAATTTCAATATTTAACATAACATATCATTAGGATATGATTCAAAAATATTATTTCCAATTTCAATTTAAAATTATGTTTAAAAATATTTTTAAGATTTATTCTTTATATTAAAGATATGAGTCAAAAATATGTTTTCCAATTTCAATTTAACTCTATATAAACTGCAAGACTTTTATCCCAAGTCACAAATACAAACACAAAAACTATCACCAGATAATCCAGCAGGTTCATCTTTGTTAGTGACATAATGGCTTTACACATAATAATATCTCTCATTGGTATATGCTTTCTATCATGGTCCATCACCTTTGGATATCAATTTGTTGTTCAACCACAAAGCCAATTTTGGATTACATTTGGTGGAGTTGTGGTAATTCTATGTAGCTTATACCTTTTGGCTCACTGCATTTACGACGCATGTAAAAGGAGATGAGGAGCAAAATTATGGTCTCCATCAAAAGGATAATTCTAGTGCAGATATTCATATAAAGACGTGCTTCAAGTTATGATTTAAAAACCTCTATATAGATTTTTCTTGTTAGGTGATGCAATAAGAGTGTCATTTTTATGGACAGTTTGTTTTATGGTTTTTGTTTTTTCTTTTATTTTCTTATGTATAATAAAAAAAATTACTAAAAGTATGGTTTTGTCTAATTTTAATGTTCATGCTCAAGTTTCCTTAAAAAAAAAATGTTTATGCTCAAGTTTGAAAGCCTAGTTTCTCTTTTACTCAATGTTTATGTGAATAATATCTTACTTACTCTTTTGTCAATAAAAGTATGTTATCTACTCTCTTGGTGTTAGTTTATGGGTTTTGTGATTTGTCATAAGCAGGGCCGACTAACACATATTGAACCCGAAAGCAAGTTTTAAGACCTTTTTATAAACCCTAATAGTATTTTAGTAAAATTACTAATTTTTGTTTACAATTTTTTTTTCATTCGTTTTAGAATACAAAATCATTCATCAAATTAATGTAATTGATTTCGTTTAATTTTTTAATTAAAAATAATAAAGTGTATTGGTTTAATCTTTAGTGGAATAATATTTATTTCAGATGTGATTTTAAAAAGGGTTAATATGTTTTTACCCCCTGTAATTTAGGCGAGTTCCGGTTTACCCCCTGTGAAAAGAAAAGTTTAGATTTCAACCCTGTAAAATAAGATTCTTTGATTTTAGCCCCTGACCCATGTGACTATGCAGAATTGCTGACGTGGCGAGCTGAGTGGCATGCTCACTGTATATTTAATTGTTTTTCATTTTTTAAAGGTACACATGGCATTTGTGCCTATTTTATATTTTTTCGAAAATTCCAAAATTTATAAATTACGAAAAATATATATTTCAAATATTTTATTTCGAAAAAAATATTCAAATTATTTTCGAAATTTAATACAGATTTTTTTTCGAAAAAGAAGTTTTTTAAATTTTCTCAACAAAAAAAATATCTGGAAAATATTTTTATTTTTAAAAATCTGGATACAAATTTATTTAAAAATTTAGGAAAATTCAGATTTTTTTTCGAAAATTTTATTCCAAATTTTTTTTTACGATGTGTTACAAATTTGAGAATATTTTTTAATATTTAAAAATTGGGGATAAAAAAAATCTGGAAATTTTTTTCATATTTAAATTTATTCTTATATATTTGTTACATGTGTTATTTGTATTGAAAATTGAGGGCATTTTTTAAAAGAAACAGTCAGTCCAAAAGAGCTGAAAGGGGTTGTTTTCTTTATATATATGTATTTCCCAATAAATTATATAAAAAATAAAAAAATTCCTAAACTTACTATTTTGAAACTTTTGAAAAGTTTTTTAAAAAAATCCAAATTAAATTAAAATTTTAAAAATATTCAAAAAAAATAAAATAAGCTAATTTTTGAATGTTTTGGTAAAAAAATATTAATTTTTTTCTGAATTTTTTTATTTTTTGAAAAAAATTGAATTTTTTTTCGTTTTTTTAAAAAAATTGATTTTTTTTCTTATTTTAAAATTTTTGAAAATTAATTTTCAGTTTTTTTATTTTTTAACCAATTACACACATGTCAGATTTTAAAAAAAAAATAAAATTAAAATAATTACACAGTGGTGTGCCACGTCAGTGTCCATTACACACGTGTCAGGTTTTAAAAAAAATTAAAATTAAAATAATTACACAATGGCGTGCACGTCAGCATCTGGATGGAGTCAGGGGTGTTTTGTGGAGAATCTTTATATTACAAGGGTGTTTTGTGAAGAATCTTCATATTATAAAGTTGGAATCTAAACTTTTTTTTTTACAGGGGGTAAATCGGAACTCACCCAAATTACAGGGGCTAAAGACATATTAGCCCTTTTAAAAAATCTACATTGCACAATTACTTTGTTAGAAATACTATAGTTCAATATTTAGAGTCAAATATATTTAAGAATTTAAGATAATATATCACTAGAATATAATTTAAGACAATATGGTTTAAGTATAATTTATTCTTTATTTTAAAGATATGATTCACAAATATGTTTTCAAAAATATCTTTAAATATAATTCAAGAATATGATTCAAAAATATATTTTAAAGATATAATTAAAAAAATTTACTCAAATATAATTTATTTTTTATTTTTTAAACATATTTTTTTAATCTACATATATAATTTTGAAGATATGATTTAAAAATATGTTTTCAATTTAACTCTATATATAGAGCGAGAAACTTCTAACCTTAATCACAAATACAAGCACAAAAACCATCAGGTTCATCTTTGTTATTGAACAATGGCTTTAGGCATAACAATATCAATCATTGTTATCTGTTCCATATTATGGTCCATCTGCTTTGGATTTGGAACTGTTCTTGAACCAGAAGTACAATTATGGATTAGATGTTTTGGAGTTATGATACTTTTCTGTAGCTTATACATTTTGGCTCAATGGATTAGAGACAATTGTATGTCTAAAAGAAGGAATATGAAACCCTCTACCAAAGTGGAGCTGACTGAAGTTAAGATTTCTTCATCAAAAGAGTAATTCTTGTATGGATATTCTTGCAAAGATCGACACTAGTTGAGATGAAGCTTTTGTTATGATTCTAAAATCTCTATCTAGTTTGTTCTTGTTAGGTGATGCAATAATAGTGTCCTTTTTAAGGACATAGTTTTCTTTCATGCATGATTTTTGTTTTTCTTTTATTTTCTCATGTAACGAGAGTGTCCTTTTTAAGGACACAACTAAAATATAATGTTTCTATCTATTTTCTTATGTTTATGATCAAGTTTGCAATGTTATATAGTTTCTATTTAATCCTTATTATTATTCTGGTTGTTACGTGAATAGTATGTACTACACTCTCTTATGTTGATTTATGAGTTTAACTATGTCTCATAATAGGGTCGGTTTAACACATATTAAGAACTACGGTGGGTTTCGAGACGAATCTTATTTGTAAATCCTAATAGTTAATTTTTGTTTAAAATTTATTTTTTCATTAATTTAGTTTAAAATATATTATAGTTAATATATGTACTAGTACATATATTTTCGTTAAAATAGTGTAATTGATTTTATTTACTTTTTATGAATTAATAATAAATTCTATCGATTTCCTCTCAAAATAAATCAAAGTCAATTGATTTAAATCTTTGTTGGAATAATATTTATTTTAGATGAATTTTTATTAAAATTGGTAGAATATGAGGTTTCTACAAAGCAATTTTCCTTGCTTTTATTGGTAGAATATGAGGTTTCTAAAGTAATTGTCTTTGATTCAATTCCAAGCCTATTGGATTTTTATTGATGCTACTAATTCTTCAATTCCACCACTTGCGGTTACCGTGCACACTCAATTGATTGAGGATTATTATTATTATGCCCTGGCTGTAGTTTATCTAAATAACAGGGTTTGGTGCTTCTTTACGGTACCCTGCGTTTTCTTCCTCTTTCTTGACCCACGATCTCCTTTATTGTGGATAGCAGCAGCCTGTTCCCTGCGGCGGCCATGTTTGATTGGCAGGCCGAGCTGTCGCGCCCTGCACCGCCTGTCTCCTTTGCACCGCCTGCTGTTACTGTTGCAAGGGCGGTCTCAATCCCATCAGCTACGGCACCGCCTGTTACCTTTGCACAGGCTTTGACCGGCTCCACCAAATCAGCCACTAATGACAATCTGCCTCAGCCTCTCATTAGAGGGGAACAAGTCAGCATTAAAATCACACAAGATGTTTACGAGAAAGGCACGGCAGTTTGTAAGCATAACTTGAGGGGACGACTTCTTTTGAACAAAGGTGATAAACCTTATACAAAATAGGATATTCAGCCGCAACTTCTGAAAGTTTGGAAAACAACAGCCACCTGGAGCATGACTTCATTGGGCCGGGGTTATTACGAGTTTTTCTTTGCTAATGAGAACGATAAGAGAACTGTCTGGGCTGCGGGCACCGTTAATCTAAAACCCGGTGTCCTACGGATTTTTGAATGGACCAAGGACTTTAATATGCATCATCAACGTAACACCCATGCACAGGTTTGGATTCGCCTTATGGAATTTCCACAGGAGTATTGGATGGAGCGAACCCTCCGTGAAATTGCAAATGCGGTTGGCACCCCGCTTCTAATAGACAATGCGACTACTAATCGATTGTTTGGTCATTATGCTCGAATTCTTGTTGATATGGATTTTACTCGCAAAATATTTTATGAAATTAGGGTGGAAAGAGATGGCTTTGCATTTCCCGTTGAGGTTGTTTATGAGCGTATGCCGGAATTTTGCACACATTGCCAGAACATAGGCCACGTTGTTCATGCTTGTAGGTGGCTCTACCCCCGGAAAGAAAAGGACAGCAGTACTGACAAGGCAGAGGTTGTTCAAGGGAAAAAACAGGTGCCAACAAAGAGAATTGAATGGGTTCCTTTAAAGGATAACCCGGCTGGCATAGGCTCTTCTGTCGCGTTTCAAGCTACATCTGCAACTCCTCATCAAGGTCCTACAACTATTGTCGAATCTCAAACACTGCCGAGCCAACAGCAGCAGCCATGTGAGGTACATCAGCATCCACGTGATTCGGTGCAGGCAACGGGCGTTCAGCAGCATGTACCAACTATCGCAACTCTAGCGCATGATCTTAACTCAACCGCAGTGTTCCTTGCTTTGGAAGCCAACTTACACGCCGATGAGGCTGAAGCTCGGGTGGTGAACACTACCTCTATACCACCAGACACAGATCCTTCGGCAACTTTGGTAAGTGCTCCACACCACTCTTTTATTTTGCAAAATGTTTCAGAAGAGATTCCTAGGAATTTTCCCCCGGTTACGGTAACACCTTTAGAGACCAACAATGTTTTGATTTCTTCTAATGTGAATGTTGACCCGACGTTGCAAAGGGAAGTAAACTATATGAATGATTGGTTGGCAAGGGCTGCTGAATCTGAAGTGCCCTTTGTGCCAGTAGTATCCAAGAAAAAGAAAGGGAGCAAGTCATTGAAGGGTTCCTCTTCGACTGCCTATCAAACCCGTTCATTGGGTTTTCTTCCGAAATCTCAATGAATATTATTTACTGGAACATTCGGGGTATTGGCAACAATGAATCCCGAATCGCGCTGTCTGAGTTGTATCGTGTGAATAGACCATCTTTGATTTTTATTGCTGAACCGATGGTGCCTTATGATTCTATTCCTCCTTTGTATTGGCGGAGTATTCATGTTACTAAGTATGTCGTCAATAGCAGGGATTCTCTTATTCCTAATCTTTGGGCAGTTTGGGGCTCTGATTGTGATTTTACAGTTGTTTTTGTATCTTCTCAGTGTCTGGTACTGGAGCATATTTGCAGGGGTATAAAAGTTTATATTGCTAGTGTTTACGCTAATAAGTCCTATATTTTACGAAGACAATTGTGGGCTGATTTGACGTCACTGCATAACACTTATCAGGCTCCGTGGATTTTTTTGGGGGGATTTTAATGTCGTGCTTGGGGCACATGAGAAAAGGGGCCGTCGTCTTCCATCAACCGTCTCTTGCAATGATTTTCTTTCATGGTCTAATGCTAATCTATTGATGCATCTTCATACAAATGGTGTGCAATTTACTTGGAATAATGGCAGGTTGGACTCAGACACTGTCTTTCAACGTCTTGATCGTTCTATTTGTAATGAAGCGTGGACTGATTTGTGGGGAGTTACGTCGTGCACGGCACTAGTGCGGGTTCACTCCGACCATCACCCTTTGTTGGTGCATTCCGATTTTTCTTTGGTTCGCAAGACTGCTTCCTTTAAATTTTTTAAAACCTGGACGAATCACGCCGACTGTAGACCGTTATTGTTGAATATTTGGAAAAAAGAGGTTGTGGGATCAGGTATGCATCACTTACAGATAAAATTATTACGTGTAAAAGATGCTTTTCGTGTTTGGAACAAGTCAGTGTTTGGTGATGTGCAAAGACAGGTTACGCTTGCAACAGAAGAAGTGGAGCGTATCCAAGCCTTGATTGATGTGGAGGGTTTGGATACGTCCCTACATGCTCAGGAACTTCAGGCGCAATTGAGCCTCATGAGAGCTATGAATTTCCAAGATCAATTTTGGAGGGAGAAGGCCAGGAATCAAAGCTTCATCTTTGGTGACCGCAATACGGCTTATTTTCATCGAATGGCTCGTATAAAATCCTCAATAAAGCCTATTACTTTCCTGCAAGATGGAGATGACCGCACTACGGATCCATCACAAATGGAAGCACATGTTGTTGGTTATTTCCAAAATATATTTGGCGGTAATAATCATTGTACTCCCAATGGGATTGTTGCAAGAGTTATCCCGACGATCGTTTCGGAGGACGATAATATTGCTTTGACCGCGATGCCGCTTCTTGAAGAGATTAAAAAGGCGGTGTTTGGTTTGAATGTGGACGGCGCTCCTGGCCCTGACGGTTTTGGAGCTCATTTTTATCAATGTTTTTGGGATATCGTGGCGGTTGATGTTGTGAGTTCGGTTCAAGAATTTTTCTATACGGGTGTACTTGCACCGAATCTGAATGCAAATGTTCTAGTTTTGATTCCGAAAATTACAGGGGCTGCCTCCATGGGAGATTTCCGGCCTATAGCTCTGGCAAACTTTCAGTTTAAAATTGTTGCGAAGATTCCAGCAGAAAGGGTGGCCAACATTTGTATGCGTATTATTTCCCCTCAGCAGCGAGGCTTTGTTCGAGACCGCAATATATCAGACTGTATCATTTTGGCCTCTGAGGTAGTCAATTTGTTAACAAAGAAGCAATTCGATGGTAACATAACTATGAAGGTGGATATTCGCAAGGCTTTCGACACGCTTGATTGGAATTTCTTATTGGACGTCCTCCGAAAGTTTGGATTCTCTCAATTGTTTTGTAACTGGATCTTGGACATCTTGCATTCAGCTCGTCTCTCTATTTTATTTAATGGCAATGTTATTGGTTATTTTCCTTGTAACCGAGGGGTGCGTCAGGGGGACCCCCTTTCCCCGCTTCTCTTTTGTCTTGCCGAAGAAGTGCTTAGTAGAGCTTTGGAGATGGAAAGAATTTCTAATTCATTGCAGCCTATGAATTATTGTCGGGGTATGTCTTTTCCGACTCATATCCTTTATGCGGATGATGTCTTTATCTGTTGTGTTGGATCGATAAGAAATATTCGGTGCCTCCTGAGAGTATTTCGCGCCTACTCTGAAGCCTCAGGTCAATTCGTTAACTATGAGAAGAGTAAAATGTTTACTGGTGCTATGACTGCTGCCCGAAGGAATATGTTGGCTCAAATGTTAGGATTTTCGGTTGGTACTTTACCTTTCAATTATCTCGGCTGCCCCATCTTCCAAGGTAAACCAAAATGTATTCATTTCCAACCTATTGTTGATCGTATCAAAGTGAAGCTTGCAACATGGAAAGGTGTCCTCCTCTCAATTATGGGTCGGGTTCAATTAGTCAAATCAATAGTGCACGGTATGTTGGTTTACTCCTTTCACATATATCGTTGGCCTGCTCGTTTGTTAAAAATGCTTGATAAGTGGATTAAAAAATTTGTCTAGAGTGGTGACATTAATACTCGTAAAATTTGTACGGTTTCTTGGAACCAAGTGTGTCTTCCGTGGGACTCTGGCGGTCTTGATCTTAAGTCGACTCGATCTATTAATGCCTCTTTACTTTTGCATTTGAGCTGGAACCTTTTTACTCAAGAATCTCAATGCTCCAGCCTCTTTCAGCACCGGTTTCTCTCCTTTGGTCTACCGCACAGCCGCTATTTCAAATCTTCTGTTTGGTCGGGCGTGAGGGATTATGTGTCTATGGTTTCTGAGAATTCTATATGGATTATTGGTAATGAAGAAAAAATAAACCTCTGGTTGGATAATTGGATGGGAGTTACTCTTGTATCTGCTCTCAACACACCGACTCACTTGTTCTCACATCTTACCGCTAAGCTTCAAACAGTTATTACTAATGGTCGGTGGCAGCTTCTTCCTTCTATTCTTGAATACCCTTTGGTGGCAGACAACATTGTGAAAATTACGCTCCCTATCACCCCTTTGACAGATAAGCGTGCTTGGTTATATTCTCCGGACGGCAATCTCTCTGCTAAGCTGGCTTTCCAATTTCTCCATCCGCCCCCGGCCTGCCTTGATTGGGCTTCAATCATATGGCGTCCCTGCATTCCTCCATCACACTCTTTTGTTTTTTGGCGTCTTATGCTGTCCAAGCTCCCCACGGATGAAAATTTGCAAAAGCGTGGGTGCACTTTGGTTTCTATTTGTGGTTTGTGCTACAAGCATGCTGAATCTTCTTCACACCTATTCCTCTCATGTGATTTTGCGGTGGCTGTTTGGTGGTGCTTGGGTCTAAAGCTTAACCATTCTCTGCACTTGTCTTCTGTTCTGTCCTTGATCAGCAACATCCCTGTTTGTTGCAGTTCTTAGATGAAAGACGTCATGGTGGCTACAATTGTGCACGCGGTATACTGTATTTGGCTCTCTCGGAATGCAATGAGATTCAGGTCGGTCCCCCCCTCCCTTCATGATACTATGGCCAAAATAACATCTTTTGTAGCTATGTCGGGTATGAATTCGAATGGTTATTGCCTTCCCTTTGAGGTTGCGGTTTTAAACAACTTCTTGGTGCCCCCTACTTTCCGGCGCGTCAGAGATATTGTTCCTGTGATTTAGAAGACTCCCACCATTAATTGGGTAAAGGCCAATACACATGGCTCGGTGGCGAATTTCAATGCTTCTTGTGGTGGTATTTTTCGGGATTTTCGAGGAACATTTTTGGGCTGTTTTGCTAGTAATATCGGTAGCGGGTCTGTCTTTGACGCAGAACTGATGGGTTTAATTCTTGCTATGGAATTTGCGATTAGTAATCATTGGAACCGCTTGTGGCTGTGTCGCGTCATTTTTTGGAGATCAAGGCTATTTGGTTAGCTTTTGACTCACTAATTTATTTCACGACTGAACATTTAATTTATTTTAAGAAAAGGGGAAAAAAGTTCAAACTACCCCATATTGAAAAGATTTAGGGTTCGGGGGTTAGTTATATTTAGGGAAGGTGTTAGCACCCTAAATATCCATAGTATTCTATGGGAACCTCTTGATTTTATTTAATTAATTGTGCTATAAACTTACTTGCTTTGTTTAAAAAATGGAATTTGAAATGATAAAAGGAAAAAAAGAGACCTATTTATCTACATTTTTATTGATTTGGAAGGACGAGTGCCCTTTGCCTACGTACCCGTGAGGGATCAAAACCTCGTAGTTCGGGGTAGAAATTGACGTTTGATTTGTTTTTGTAGTTTTTATTAGTTTTGAAAAAAGGTTTTAAAATGAAAAGCCAAATGGCAAGTAAGCTTGTTTGTGTTTTTTAATTTAAAAGAAAATAAACTCAAAGTAGAATTAAAGTTGATTTGAAATTTGATTAAGAAAGAAAATAAAAAGAACGATCACTTGATTGAAAATCAAGGTTTATTATGAAAATATTTTTTGTGATTTTGGTTATTATAAACTACGGAAATAAATAAATAAATAAATAAAGGAACCAAAAGCAGAAACAAAAATGAGGTATTTTAAAATACCTTGGAACCGAAGGGACAGAAAAGAGTAGAAGAAGAAAGACTCGTCAACACAAGTCGAAGGAGGGAGAAGAGAAGAAAAGCACAGGAAACATCAACTGTGAATTTCGGTGTCCGGAATGCATTGTGTGAGCTCTCTATTTATAGAGAAAATTCACAGCTAAAAAGTGGGAAACTTTGGGAACAAGTAATTCATCTAGTACAAAAATATCCCAATTGTGTACCAAAATATATCATATTGAGTACAAAAATATATAATTTAGTACATAAATGTATTATTCAGTACATAAATATATATTATTGAGTATCAAAATATATTTCAGATCAAACACTAAAATACGTTAGATTGCCTACCAAAATATCTCAGATTGT
>Ga0315913_1010326_pt1 | contig 10782 bp, 3 predicted proteins | sample MpolsnodulesMG_FD_207736 | JGI IMG/M metagenome (GOLD analysis project Ga0315913, IMG submission 207736) | Medicago polymorpha root nodule microbial communities from Los Angeles, California, United States - small nodules | ecosystem: Host-associated > Plants > Roots > Nodule | place: USA... | reverse complement strand
TGTTTCAGTTTTTTTTTCCATCATATCATATCTTCAAGTTAAGCAAATCAATCCTAACCATAGTGCGCCCAACAGTTGTTGGGTAGGTAAATTAGAATAAAGATGCAATAAAACGAGGACTTGGCCACATGTGGGGACTCTAAAGCACAAATTGGACCCATTGTTCCCACGTCGGTAGGTTCAGTTCACAAACAAACTGGTTTTTTTCTTAGGAAAAGTTTGAGTTAATTAAAAAAGAGGTATCTGATTTGATTTGGATTAGTCGAGGTTCAATTTGATTTTATAATGTACAAGGTTTAGACTATAAACAAATATTTTGAGACATTTAGATGAAAGAACTTAATAAATGTAAGATAGAGTACAATGCAGAAAAAAATAATGGTTTATTGAATATAGTGCAAGTCATATGTTAATGCATATTTAGTGATGAATAGTTTAATTCAGGGTGCCGACATACCCGACCTTCTTAATTTATAATATGAGATTAGCTGATAGTGTAACTTCTTAATCCATTTGGTTTGGTCCGTTGATGTTGGTTTGTGAACTTAAAGTGTGTTTTTTTTCAATATCTCAACTCAATTATTTTTGATGTCAATTTAGGTGAGCTAAATTAGCTTCTTAAAAAAATAGTATAACTTATTTTATGCATTTGATAACACACTATTGTTGCTCTAAAAAACACTCTACTATAAGTTTATGTTAATTTCTAATATATTTTCACAAATTGATGTATATGTGTGATTTTTTGTATTCTTTGATGTATATATAAATTAAATATCAAATATTATATATGCGATGTTTATCTTTAAAGTCCATTGTTTTTTTTAAGCAATCTTTAAGGTCCATTGTTTTAAGATATATTTGGTGTTTATTTTTTTATGTATATATATATTAGACGAATGGAGTATATTATATGTTAAATGTAATGTTTTAAACTTTTGGCACCACTTAAAATCTCAATTTTATGCTGTGTTTTTTTACCACTTCTACTAAAGTTTTTGGATATCTACGTGTATTAATATAATTATTTTGGGATTATCTTTTTGAAATCATTTATAACAAAATCTACATATAAAGAAAATAGGCTAGTTTTTAGGAAAAATAAAAAAGGCTTGAAATACATGAGTTTTTTTTTTTTTTTTTTACAAAAACAAATGATATTCATTCATTCAAATTGATAGAGTACATCGATATAGTGCAAATTCGCTAAAAACAAAAAAGATGAATCTGTGAACAGACTCACAATATCCATGTTAATAGCATAAAACGGCAAAGTACAAATGCCTACACATATGACTATATTCAAATCTCCGGAATAACCATGTCTTCGGATCTGCAACGTGGATGACGCCAAAGTTATTGATTGGATCTGCACTGGATCAAAACTGATCTAACAATCTAAACCGATCAAATACCTGAGAAAAACAAGAAAGACAAACAAGGTCGCACAAAGACGACAAAATCACAAAATAAAGAACGAAATAGATGTGAAAATCACTTATTTCAATAAAAGGAAAGAGGAAAACGAGTTAGAGGGGTGATTTTGGGTCAAAAATTGACCCTAAATCACCCCTCTTTGGTGGATGAAGGAGAAGAAAACTAGGGTTTTGGTGACGACTCACTTGATAGATTATTGTTTCCATCTCATAGTTTGAAATACATGAGTTTAGGTTGTCTTTCAAATTAACTTTTTTTTTAATGGCAAAATATATATTATATAAATAAGGGGATTAAATCTCAAATATTACACAAAAAGAGAAAATAAAAGCACCAAAACCCCCCAAAGAAAAACCACCAGCACCCTCAAAATGCTGAAACCCCTGATAACAACTCCTCAAAGAACCAACACCGCCAACAGTGATCAATTAGGCATCCGAAGTGATTTTGCTTCAAATGATAAGCATCGACCACCACTCAAATTCCGGTATATCGGAGGAGACATCACAACAACCTTAAAGGACCTGAGTCATAAAACTTGCTCCCGACCTCGAATCAAAAGCGATCGACCCACAAGACTTCCGATCATTACCTATTTTTCCCTTCATTTAAATTATTTAATTTACTATTTTATCCTTCAACAATATTATTTTAAATTTTAATTAAAAAAATAAAATCCCATTAAAATATAAAATATCTCACTACAATAGGAACATTATTATCAATATTATATATATAAAGGAGATTGAGATTTTAGGCTGAATTTTTTATAATTTTAATTATACCCTTAAACAAATTTTCTTATATTAATGTTACATTGTTGGTGTGGTATTAATGTTATATTTGTTAAATTACTGTTCTTATTGAAAAATATAAACATAGATTTTTAGGTTTGTTGCAATTTGAAAGTAAAAATATTTTTACTTAATATTTTAATCAAAATCAAAATATCATATAAATATCGTTCATAATTTATGCGCTTTACCGCAATAAAAAGAGCAGAAAGACATGCATTCGCGTGTTCGTCTTTCCAACGGTATTAATAGTATTTTTAAAAATCGCGGGTAGCAAAACATGTGTAACAGTGCACTATGTACTAGTGTAGTGATGGGTGATAAATCATCCACTTGGCTATAATAGTTGCTAGAATATGTTTCATACTATGGAACCATGCATGCTATATGTTTAACTGTTAAAGAGACTTGACTTAATTAGCTGCATGAATGAAGCCATGACTTGAGTGATAAATTTCATATCATTAAATTAAGGGCATCTCTTCCAAATTCTATAAAATATCTTGACGGGTATTATAAATGTTTGACCATTCCATCTAGGTTTTGTCGTTACTAGCTAATTAAACATATGGAGGGGACTACAACAAATGTGGCGTGGGGCTTCTATTCAACTTGTGGTATGAATTTTTTGAGACTGAATTTTATTGCATCATGTGATTCTCTCTAGACTCTAGGGTACTTTTCAAGATGTGCATCACGTATCTATGAACAACAAATCTTTTTCTAAGCTTAAATTCAAAAGTTTGAATTCAAGTAGTCACAGTCACTAGCACATGTATTACCATTCAAATAAAATCAATATAAATAAAAAAAATCGTAATCAGTTTGGATTAATACTTTAACAAACACCACTAACGAAAAATTTAAACAATCCTACAATTATTATAAATCACAGTATTACGAGAAATAATCGTTAGTTACAACATGTTTTTATAGAAAAATGATTCTCACATGAAGTTAGGTTAGCTATCTCTAACACTGTCATGTACTATAAGAATCAATTCTTACGCACAAAACCCTCATAAGAACATGTGTTGCAATATTTAACAACTAATGCAATTAATGCATAAGAATCAACTCTTACTCACAAGTTCGTTGAAGAACATGTGATACAAAATTTAATAAGGTAGGTTCATCTATTAAAGGGTAATATTAACTATTAAAGGGTATGTGAAACAAAGTAAGATATATTTGTGTCCCCCTCAAAAAAAAAAAAAGAATATATATTTGTGTTGGACCCACCACCTTTGACACAATGAGTCGTTTTATAGAGTAGAAATCCCAATTTGCTGTGATAAGTTTTAATGACATTTTTGTACCTTTGTTGCTGTATGAATGTTATAAGAGCAATGTGCTTCTGTCTGTTTAAAAATGGAAAAACAGGAAACGAATGCGCTTATTGCGGTTGGATGTTCTTAATAAAAATGTGCATGTTTCAGACAATTTATTAATACTATGTTCTTTATTTGTGTAGTAAGATATTGAAATGAAAAACTTATTAAAGAAAGTAAAAAATTGATTAAGAAATGCAACTTCTATTTACTCTTACCAAACACAAGTATAATAGTAATAGGAAAGTTATCATAATATAATTGATATAAAAATAAGAATGTATTTATTTTGCCTCTTAAATGAAACTATCTAACTCGACTCTAAGGGCGTGTATTGGATTAGGATTTTAAAGGACAATTTTTGCTTAAAAAAGTCTCAAAGATTTTAAAAGATTTTGTAGGAATTTAATGACTTTCATGATTTTAAAAGACTGTCACGATTTTCAATTTGGATTTCAATGGATTTACATCATAAGATTTTAAAGGATTTTATGGATTTATAAGATTTCAAAAGATTTTATGAATTTTAAGTACTCATTGAAAAGAAATGATTACAACACACTCTCTATCATAATATTTTCAATACATACTCTTATTTTTTATTTTATTTTTATGAGAGATAGAGAGAGGGAGGGATGAGAGGAGGGAGAAAAGGGAGGGAGGGATGAATTTTAAGTACTCATTGAAAAGAAATGATTACAACACACTATCATAATATTTTCAATACATACTCTTATTTTTTATTTTATTTTTATGAGAGATAGAGAGAGGGAGGGATGAGAGGAGGGAGAGAAGGGAGAAAAGGGAGGGAGGGAGGGAGGGGGAGAGAGAGAGAGAGAGAGAGACGAAGGGATAAGAAAGAGATAGTAAACTTTTAAAGAAAAACAATCCTAAAGAAATCTTATGTCTTCATGAAAGATTTTTTCTTGTTAAAATTTCACTAGAAAATCCATCAAAATCTAATTTATTTAACAATCATTTGAAATTTGAATGATTTTGAATACCATGAGACTTTTTTTAAGTGATGAAAAGTCTTGATTTAATACCTCTAGACTTTTTTAAAATGACAAAGAATCTTAATTGAATAGCACAAGACTTTTTTTAAATTGCAAAGAGTCCTGATTGAATACCATAAGACTTTTTCATAATTAAAAAGTCTTTTAAAATCCCTTGAAATCTTAATCCAATACATCCCCCTAATTAATCACATGGGTCTTTTTTTTATTACATGAGAAAAGGAAGAAAAAAAAATACTCCTTGACAAAGGAAACACATAAAGCATCAGCTAGAAAAAAGTTTTGGAGGAGGATTATAAATTTGAACAAGTGGCTTGGTAATATTGGTGTTCAACTTTGCAAGAAAATCTGCACAAATATTAGCTTCCCTAAGAATACGATGAAGAGAAATCCTTCAATATTCATACTCAGATAAACTTTTATACGTTCCAACAAATTAGAATAATGATGAAAGCGATACGTCCCACTTTTCACAAACTAAACGAGGTGCAAACAATCAGAGTAATAGACTAGAGATATGAATTCTGCTTTCCAGCATAGTTTGATACACACACATCATCTCAATCTCAACATGAAGGATATTAAACCAACCAACACTCAAATGGAACCTAAATATAAAGCTCTCATAATGCCTTCTAACGAGACCACCAAACCTAAGTATGCCAAACTTGGATTTGTTAGCGTATTCCCATCTATGTTAAGGATCCATGTGTCATGATCACCTCGTTGTCAAGAGACCTCTCAACAAGGTTAAGAGCATTTTGCTCCCTGATATTACCAAAAGCAGTTTTAGCCACTTGAAGTTGAGATGAAATAGTTGCAATAACATACTTTGTAACTTGGACAATAACTTAAAAAATGAACTTATTTCTCGAGCACCAAATATTTCACATAACTAATGCACCAAGAGGACCAAACCTCGAGCAAAGATTATGAAACAATATTTTGACATTTTTCTTTTTGAAGGAAATATTTTGACATTTTTAAAAGTTATGAAAATAGTAAACCTACTTTCAAAATCTGGAAAAAAAAATGATGAGCAAAATATTAAATTTTCCTACTATATTTTATTAGTTGAAATAAAAGTCAACATAGAAAACATGCATGGTAGGTAAATATACCCTTAACTTTTTCAACTAACAATTGAATATTGACCGCGGGATCCTTAAAAGGAAATTGAATATTCACGGGAGAGAATATAGGGGATGGAGAAATCCTACAAAGCCCCTAATCACAAAACTGGACCAGTTAGTTTAATTGGGAAACAACTAGTCTATCAGTTGGTTCAATCACGATCTATTTTGCGTCGGTTAAAACTGAATTAAATCGTGGTTTAACGACATTTGGTTCTATCGGTTTGATTGTTTGTTTACCTTTTCAATTTTGTAAATACTTATTTTATTTATAAATTGAGATTAATTAGAATAGACTCTCATAGTACATCTACTTTACAACGTCAACCAATTAAAATCAATATTTTTGACACATCAACACAAGCGAATTAAAATGGAAAAATCCAAATCAAATCTCCAATAACCGCTTTTGTTCACACTTTCCTTTATTGTCGGTATTCATTGATAGCTTCTCCCTCCATGATTTTGTTTTTTGCCATACCTTTCATCAAGATGTGTTAATTTTGCTCTTTACCATCAAATTATATTTCTCGTGAAATTTCTTCAATTTGTGAAGAAATTCTTGCATCATTATTATTCAATCTGCAAGTTAATTAAGAAATTATCCATCTTGGTTACACTTCCATTTGTGTACATGGATGAAGTTATGGGGGTTGAAGTTATTCACACTGCAAAGAACAAAATCATGAGAGGATGAAGTTGTTAAAACTGCAAATAACAAAATCATGGGAGGCAAAATGAAGGAAGGTGTGGACAAAAGCGGATGTGTCAAAAATATTGATTTTAATTGGTTGACGTTGTAAAGTAGATGTACTCTAACAGTCTATTATAATTAATCTCTTATAAATTTATTAATCATCGGTTCAACCATAGCTCAATGGAAAAACAATTGAACCATGATTTGGAGGTTTCATCGGTTGCAACGAGTAACCACAACATTTTTTGAATGTATTGAAATTTTAAAATAGTAATTTGTTGCGCATTTAGTTAGTCAAAATAGTTCCTCGTATTAAAAATTTATGTTAATACCGTCATATTAGTCTTTAAATATACTTATTTACTATAATATTAATCGATATATGTACTTACTTATTGTCATAGGGGAATGCTAAAGAATGCCCTTAGGCATTGGTTAATAGAATTGAAATAGAAAAAAATGCATTGAAAAATGGTGAAAAGTTGTGAAATTAACTTTTTAAAAGTAAAAAAATTGTTGATTTCAATACGATCCTACTATTTTTGGTAAGAGAGTTAAAATATAACGATATATGTTGACATATGTTATAAGTTAAAAAGTTGTAATAGTCATCTTGATTTCTGAATGTGTAACGTGTAGTTATAATAGTTTTTGAATGTATTGAAACTTTAAAATAATGTTTGATTGTGCAGTTCATTTGTCAAAATAGTCTTTAAAGTTAAAACAATTCTTCAATATTAACAATAACTCTTTTCAATACATTCGAAAACTATTATAATACACATTATACGTTCAAAAATCAAGATGACTATTACAATTTCTTAAAACGTTGTTCACAACCTACAACATATGTCAACATATATAGTTATAATTAGTTGTTCGTATAGAAATTGAATTCTGGTAAAATTTGTAAGAAGAGAGCAAGAAAATTGATAAAGCTAGACTAGACATATTTCATTTTGTCCTTTGAAGATATGCTTCCATGTGTGTGCTCTGAATAAACATCACTGCCATCACGTGAACAACCTGACCAAAACTTTCCTCCCCACCATTTAGTACTCTTATTCTTTTCTATTTTTCCTAAACTCTTTCCTTACATTGGGGGTGACAAAAAGTACTACACTCAGATTATAATTTGGACCAACAAATTGAAAAAAAAGAAAAACTAACATTATAGTACGAGTAATGCTAGCAACACTCACTTTTGAACACTTTCTCTAGCACCCACTCTTTTATTGGATGAAATCAATGTATATCCCACTACTTTGTATGTGTTCTATTTTCAATGTATAGACCCACAATGATTTAAACCAATAAGAGAGTGAGTATTATAGAGAGTGTTCAAAAGAGAATGTTGCTAGCACTCCTATCATACTATAGGAGTTTGTTACCTTCAGTACATAAAATTTATTACAATGTTTGACCATTAGAGCTTGTGCTTAATAGTGCAGACAAAAGTGGCATTTATTAGGACTTTGTTTGGTATATCTCCATCTGCATCTCCATGTGCTTGCAAAAGCATTTTGAATATTCTAGCAAACATATCAACCATAGGTCATACCATACCATGTTCATTTTAGCTCATTAAAAAAATAGCATTTTTTTTAACCTTCGATTCCTAAAGAAATGAGCCCTGGTGATCCAAATTTGGTTGGAAGATTAGTAAAATTTGATAAAAAATTATTTCATCTAAGAACCGAACTCATGTTTTTTCTGAACAATTCATCTTTCGATAGTGTTATTAATCATTTGAGTTCAGTTGTTTTGTTAAAATGACATTTTTATTTTGAATACACCATAGACTCGTGTATGTTTGGTGCCAATTTGAAGGAGGTAAAATTAATCACAAGAGTGTAAAAATGTTGATTTTGACATGTTTTGATGCGGTTCATTAAACTTAATTTTGTTTTCAAAATTAATTCTAATTTGAAGCTATATTTTGGAGCATTTTCCTTTGAAATTATTGTACCACACATTTTTATAGAAAATATCTAAACATAAATCACATGCTTTCATCCTTGAATGTGTAACACGTAACTAAAATATTCCATCAATGTATCAAAAGTTGAAAATAGTCTCGGATTGTACACTACGTTTATTAAAACAATCTCTTTCTTTAAAATGATATTTTAATACTCTCATATCAGTCTCTCAATATACTTATTTTTTGTCATGTCAGTCTCTATAAATATTTATTAACAGTTATATTAATCCCTACAAGAAACAAGTTATTGTTAGTATTGAAGAATTATTTTTACGTTAGAGACTATTTTGACTAACGAAGTGGTAACTTGTGAACTATTTTGAAATTTTGATATATTGAAAAACTGTTGTGCCTACTCGTTACACATTCAATGATAAAAATGACTATTTAGCCCACAAATTACCTTACATTTAATCAGGAAAAAGTGTACATAGGCAACAAATCATGACATCACAACTACAGTGACACCCTTTAGTTGCCACATATCAACAACAAACTATCTAGAATCAATTTTACATAATTATTTAATCCAAAAATGATTTTTGGCACCTCAAAACCAAACACACACGAATTTTGCCGATTACAAATTTTCATTAAAGAACCTTACCGACTTCATGTATTTTGGTTTCACTTTTTTTGTACCACACGTTTGTGTGATTTCAATTTTTAAGGTCTAAAATTGATTATTTATGTGTATAATTGATTTTAACATGTTTTGTTTTCCAAGACAATTGATTTTGTTGATAAATGAAATAAGATAAGTTTCTTTGTATAAAAAAAAAAGACAATTGATTTTGTCTCCATATTTGAAACTAGAAATTAGAGCTTTTGATTCAGAAATTAATTTTAACATTCAATTTTTTTATTCAATTCACTTTTACATAAATGTACACAAATATAAACCACTTTTTCTTAAACTCGTTTTTAAACATAATCAATTCATTTAAAATAATTTTATGTCGATACAAAACTAAACATACACTCGGTAGAATTTTCTTCTTAACCACATTTCCATCCATAAGATTTGAATCTTCAACCTAATTTAAATGACCCGAGAGTTCTATTTCACTTAAGACCAACAAAATGTTGGTAGGCCATACCATAGCATATGGGGTATTAGGAGGTAGGTTGTAATGAAAAAACAAGAAAAGAACAAATCAATTATCTAGTCTCAAAATATTCAATACATTTTCCTATGTTTTCTCCCCATGCCTACGTGTGGATGACAAAGATTATCAAGAAAGAGATATGATGAATAAGACCAGAAATCACGAGGTAGGGTTGCATAGACCACAAAACCACATGGTTTTGCTTATAGGGTATAAGATCTTCAACTGTGAAGATATAAGGGTTAGGTATGGTAGTTAGAAAGTCCAATATCACTCAATGGGACCATATCATAAAAACAATATGTTATTGCTAGGGCTTTATTTCTTGGTACCTTATTTCTTTTACTTTTTATTTTTTATAGATCCGGGATAAAAGGGAATAATTAGCAAAAGCAACACTACTTTTGCAACTTCTTCTCAAAACACACTTTTCATTTTCTAGTTCCCTTAATTTAATTACATCACTCTCCTTATTTTGGAAATTTTTTATTTTAAGCTAAAATCCTAAAACATTAGGATAAGCCGTGGGACACTATATGCCAAATATTTCTTTTGTTTGGTAAAATTTTCACGTTACAAATCACATGGGGATCTTAGAAATTTAGAATCCTCTAAAAGACAATTAGCATGTGGGTCTTATCGAGTTTAACAAATGATCCTAATGTTGTCAACAACAAAACATTATCCTAATCATGGTTTTGTTGGATGGAATATTTTATTAGAAGCTACTTAATGTGGTTAAAAGGAAGTGATATATACAAAAAAAAAAATATACTAAGGTACAAATACCATAAAAAAAAAAAAACGAGATTCATACATACATTTGGTGTGAAATACATAAATTCCATGATCTACTTACAAAATTATTACCGAACAATAAAACAAACTAATTTTAAAATATGCTTCCGTGCTATAATCTTTTTCCAACATAGTCAAAAAGTGAAAAGGATATCCAATTTCTTTTTCTCCCTTATAGGCCTTTCCTCGAGTCTTAATTTTGTCATCTATAGGTCTTTCCTCTCGGTATTATTTCTTATGTCGACTAGAATTACTATATAGAAATAGTATTTATACAACTATTTTATAATAATTTTTGAATAATTTTTTCCCTCATATTCATATGGTTTTCTTATCATCTCTTTTCATTTTTCTTTCTCTATTATTTTTATCAATGAAAACAGAGAAAAATGAAATTTTTATCAAATAGTTGTACAAATATCATTACTCTTGATGTCTTTTCTCGTCTTAAAGATAAGCAACCAAAAATTATGTTTGGCGCTC